>Ga0098061_1000942_pt1 | contig 14220 bp, 22 predicted proteins | sample 22_taG_FD_92579 | JGI IMG/M metagenome (GOLD analysis project Ga0098061, IMG submission 92579) | Marine viral communities from the Subarctic Pacific Ocean - 22_ETSP_OMZ_AT15343 metaG | ecosystem: Environmental > Aquatic > Marine > Oceanic | place: Subarctic Pacific Ocean | collected 2015-01-20 | reverse complement strand
GCCCATATACTCTATGAAATGATTAAGTACTGAATTAACAGCATCAATTGTCGTCATTAATTGCTGTTGCTGTAACCTTAACCCGTTCATAACTTCCATCATCTCCTTGTATGTGAGCTTCTTCTTTTTTCGCTTCATATTTCTCCCTTTTTTGATCAGACTGACCAACACCTATATCATGTCAACTGGCCGTAAATCCACACCCCATGCAGCGATATTTGCAATTAAAGACCTGTACGGAAGTACCGCACATCATACACTTACTAAGAGTAATAGACATACTAGAAATATAGCAAACTTTAGATATAATATCCAAAGGTTTTAAAAATTGCAGCATTTTAGTGCTTGGTCTTTTTTATTAGTGGCACCCCTTATCAGGGGATTTCGTTTATACGAATTACGTTATTTTTCATTTGATATTTCCTTTTGAGTATTATTATCTTATACTCTTTAAACCTTTTAAGGTAAGTAAACATCTCGAGAAAGGAGAATCATGGCTAGTAGACGTGAAAACTTCACCTCTCAGAACGCACTGAGAAGGATGCAAGATGATATAGGTATGTCACAAGATACTAAAGATGGACTTGAGGCAGCACTGGTAGGACATGCGTTTGTAGGGAATATGGGTGATGTAACAACCATAACAGCCCTACTTGGTAAGACTAATGCAATAGCTACACTTGAAGGTAAGATGGACAAAGTAATTGAGTTCGTTAAGTCTACAAGAACAGGTGGCGATGGTGGATCAGGTAATAAGGATCAAGATCCAATAGCAGTTCTTGCAAAATCAATGGATAAGAACTTTAAATGGCTCAATAAAAGAATTAATACTCTTGAGCAATCTAATAAGCCTACTAATCCATAATACTAAGGGGAGTTAATTCTCCCCTAAGACTTTATTTACTATCTTCTTAGCCGAATGAGCGAGAGGATTATATCTGTATAAACTTATACTTAACTCATAAGGAGAGAACAGATGATGTTTATAGTGCAAATACTACTATTTATATTAGTAGTGAACCACTTAAGCAGAGGGCTAGTAATATCACCTCTTGTTGGACTGTCTTTAATCAATCTCACTGGTTTATATTATACTGGTAAGATCAAAGGGACAGGTAATAAGAGATGTGATACTATTATCTTCTGTAGTTTGTTTATAATCGGATTAGCAGCTTGTGGAATATACCTTTTAATGCCACCCACACACACTTTATTGCATTAAGGTATCTCCTTCTACATAATATTTCTATGAGGGCTGCTTACCGATTCATAGGGGGGATGATATAAGAACAGTCTGCGAACTGTCTATTGTCCCCTAAAATTTAGTAAGAATTGAGGGTACTATCTAGTAACACCAAGGTAATGTTATTGCAATAATGTTATTAAGGTGGGTATTGTAATGATACACGTCAGATAGTTTTATGTGAACATTGTGGACGTAGTCGATGAAGATGCGAGCAATGATTACCTAAGGGATTACAACCGCAATACATCAATCGTGGATGTGTTGAAGCAGATATGCTAGTGTAAGTAGCAAGCCGTAACTATATAAAAGAAAATCAAATCTTTTCGCTCTATCTAACTTGGGTGTCAACTGATGCAAACCCCAAGACATGGAACTAAGCCTAAACGTTATTGTTATACAACGCTTATAATACTACAACAGTAGATGTTATAGGGAGAGTATATAGGTCTCTTGATTGTAAAAGAGCATGTGTGATAGTAGTATTAAGTCAGTCGGTGAATATAGTGCTTGGGAGATGATAAACCTCTCCACAACCTCAATAGTTTTACCCAATGAAGTTTAATCTAATAAATGGAGGGCATATTAATGTCAAAAGTAAGCAGTTGGTTTACAATGTTTAATAAGAGAAACTGGTATCCAGTAGTCTCTAAAAGTGGTAATTATACTACTATAAAGAAGAATAATGAACAAGTAATATTACACCCTAGTCTTGATATAATAACTATATTTAAGAGAGTTGGAGTGTTGAAAGATCATAGATTTGAAGTAAATAACATACATTCTACTAAATGTCATTGTAAGAAATGCAATGGCTTAAGGAATGAGTTATTAGATGCAGCTGCCAATATAGCTGCTCCAACATACTTAACTGTAGAACAAGCGGATCAAATCAGAATCAATGAGAAGATAGATAATTTCAGAAAAGCTGGCTTTAATATTGCTGGTGTTATTGATAAGAATGATCCTGAAGCTATGAGAGGTATGATGCAAGATATTAAGGACAATATAGATAAGGAGAAAGAATAATGGCAAGATCTATTAAACTTCGTGAAGGTAATATCTATGGTTGTCTTAAAATGTTGCCTGATGATGGTAGACATATAACATTTAATTATAAACCTGGAACTGTTGATGCTGAGTTATTACCTAATGGTATTAAAGAAGGTGATGAAGCACAGGTTAGAATAGTTGGTTTATATATGGATGATGACATTGTTGTATTACATGTTAATGTTATAAGAGCTGATATGATATGGGAATATCAATTAGATAATGAAACAGCATTACATATTACTATAAATTCTGGGCATCATGCTCCAGTTGAAGCAGGTCGTAGATTAAGCCAGATCTTAACGGCACAAACACTGCAAGAGAAAATGGCGAAAAAACATTTCTATACTAAATTATTACATCCTATGGAAAGAGTTGGTAGATTTGAGATTGTGAGGAGTGATCAAAGAATGTTTTCTAAATCGGAGAAACTAATATAATGAAATGTATAATGTCAATCAAGACAAACAAAATAAAGAGAGTTGCTGATAAAAAGGCTCATTTCATGGTCAATTCAGGAACTTGGAAGTACATTCCTAAGCAAGTATGGAAGGAATACAAAGAATTATCTATCAGAACAGATAATAAATAACCCTTAATTAAGGAGAATACATACTATGGCAGAAGATGCTAAAAAAGTAAGAGTATTGTCTGGAGGTGGTTTTGAAGAGCAAGAAGTTAATGCTCATAATATAGGTGCGCTACGAACTGAACTAGATATTCCAGCCGGTGCATCAGTGAGTGTTAATGGAGTAGTTAGAACTGATGATTATTCAATAGAAGATGGACAAATCATCGCAGCTGTCCAAAACAACAAGACAGGTGGATGGACCTATTATATAATAAGGTAAGCGTTCACATAATACAACTTGATAAGCTGCTCTTGTGGGAGCTTGGGTAGCTTTTCAACCTTGGAAGGGAGATTGAAGTGGAAGAAAGAATATCAGTAGATCAATTCAATCCAAATATTGAAGAGGTAGCAGAACATGTATTTTTAGGCCCTCAAGCAGATATATTGGAAAGACTTGAAAATTTTAATCAAAGATGGGAGACTAATTTAAAGCTTACTAAAAAGTTTTATTGGGCTCCAGGTAGTTATATCGCAGCAAAGAAAACCTATGCTGATCAGGCTTTAATGTTTAAGATGAAGCCTTCTGGAATGCATAGTATATTTGATAGAATGAGTAGATATAGTTATTATGCTAATAATTATAAAAGAGATTTACTTGTTATAGAAGATATGAGAAAAAACTTAGTCTTTGATAAGACTATAATGACTGATAATAGTGATGTAATAATAGAATCATTTAGAACAGTTAAAGATAAAATGTTAACCTTACATGAAACTGACAATTATGAAGTACATGTAGAAACATTTGATGAATATAGAAAATATAGATGGGCTATTACAGTAATATTACCTCCAAATGTAATGAATGTATTGCATTCTAGTGGTGAAGATGGTATTATAGGTACAGTCCCTATTGATGGATTAGGATTAAGATTTAATATAAATATGTTCAGACATCTTAATTGGTCTTTAAATCCTACTGTAAGTCCTGGATTCAGAAATGGATACAATTCATATGATAGAAATAGAATAGATATCCATGGATTATATGAAGGTATGAATGATCAATTACGTCATCCTTATATTGCTAATTTATATATGGACAATGGGCAAGGCCCGTCAATTCTAGAAGATAATTACATGTTAGATGGTTTACGTACTTCAGGAGGTGGCTATGGTTCATTTAGTAGTGTATGTTTTGGAGACTTATCTCAAGCTATATGTGAATCAATCTATAGTCAAAACTGGGAAGAATTGAACATATCATTAAACATGTGGAATAGTAACTATTCATATCCTCACACTGGTCCATTAAATAACCTTAGAGAAGCTTTTAATGGAAAACCTGCTGGACATTCTAATGAATTCTGGAATATTGTAGGTATCAGTGATTGTAGATTAAATTCTTTATTTTTGAATCAACTTACTAGTACTGTAAATGATAAATGGAGTTCAACCTTATCTTATTGTGATGATACTGAATGCGAACTAAGAGATACATGTAGAGGGTATCGTAAAATGCATCCTGTTGAAAGATCTGAAGAGATAACAGCTATATTTAAAGATATGATAGATATGGGAATAGATCATACTAAAATTCAAGACAATTATACATTTCTAGAAGATAAGGATATAAAAATATCTTATAAGCTAATGAAAGATTGTCATGATGAATGGAATGGATTATTAGATAATATTGTAGATGAAGATCATTATTATAGTTTTCAAGAATGTTTTGAAGATGAAGGTTTAATGGATGATTTAAGAGCTCTAGCTAAACTAGATCCAGTTGAAAGAAAACAAGCAACTAAATCCCAAGAAGAAGCTAAAGTGTTAGAATCATTATTAGCTCAAGGATTATCAGGAATACCTACTAGTAGTAGAAGTAATCCATTAATAAATGATGATGGCAGTGAAGAAGAACCACATAACTTTAGAAATAATACTTTAGATATAGAGGATTATGAAGCAACAATACAAGAACATAGAGAAATAGAGGAGGAAAATAGCGATGAACCGTTTCTTAATAGCTAGTAAAGACTGGCGTAAAATACAATCATATGCTAGATGCTCATATGGTAAATGGAAAGCTGAAATAGGTGGTATGGCTGTTATGATACAGTCTCCAACTGATTCAAAAACAAAAGACATCGAAAAAGATGATTGGTTATTATTAGATCCTGTTATTCTTAAACAAGAAGTAAGTGGTGGTAATTGTGATTTAGATAAGGATGCATTAGCTGAATACTATGGTAAATATGCTTTAAAATATAAAAAGTATAACTTTAGATTCTGTTGGTGGCATTCACATCATACAATGGCAGCCTTTTGGAGTGGGACTGATCTTACAGCAATAGAAGAATTCAATGAAGGAGATATAAGTTTTGCTCTTGTTGTTAATTTAAAACAAGAATATAAGTTTAGAGTCTCTATTTGGAAGCCTATTGAAGTGCATCAAGATGTTGAGCTTAAAATATATGATAAGAAGTCCAAAGCAATACCTAAGACGATCATAAAAGAAGTAGAAGAGCAATGTACTAAAGAAGCACCAATTACTACAGGTTATCAATATAGAGGATATAATACACATATAAATGGTAATGGTAATCAATTGAGCTTATTAGGTTCTAATGACACTCCACCTACTACTAATAATATCCTTCACGAACTTGATACTGAAAATGTTCAAGGATACATTGAAATGGTAGATATAGTTAAAAATCTTAATCATCGATATATTATGGGAGAACTTAAATATCCTGAGTATGCGAGTAAGATCGATACAACTAATCAAGAAGCTCTAGAGCAAGGAGTGGATTTTGAAATTCAATTAATATCTAAAGATGAGTTATTTGATGCAGTCCAAACACAAGATGAACATGATTTCGTTGAATACAATGGATTGAGTGGAGGATCTTTTATATGATTAATATAAGATCGTCTGCTATTGTAAACAATCTACCTGAACATTCATTTCATATCTTAGGATGTGGTGCAATAGGTAGTTCAACTGCTATTCAATTAAGAAGAATGGGAGCTGTAGACTTTTTCCTCTATGATTTAGATAAAGTAGCCATAGAAAATATCGGAGTATCGCAGTATAATATGTCTGATATAAGGAAATACAAAACAGAAGCTTTAAAGAAACATTTACTTTCCTTAGGAGGTAATCCTTACATTGAAGTTCATACTGGTTTATTTAATGAACTTGCATATCAAGATAGGAAAGATATAGTTATTTTAGGCTTTGATAGTATGGCCTCTAGGTTAGATGCTGTACAAAAAATATGTAAATATAAAGAACAACAACCGTTTGCAATTATAGATGGTAGAATGGGCGCAGAGCATTACCAACAATATGTCCTCAAATACCCAACCATTCCGCAATACAATTTAACCTGGTATCCTGATGAAGAAGGAAGTCCAGAACCATGTAACGCCAAGGCTACAAGCTATTGTTCAAACATGAGTGGTTCTTTTATAGCAAATGCCGTAAGGAAGATCATTACCAAGCAACCATATGATAAATTTCTATCATTCCATTTCCCTAGTATGACTATGGAGAAGGTAACGTTGTAAATGATTGATGCGGAGGAGTGGGGGTAGAATCCAATGCTAACTACTGGAGTTGAATTGCCAGCTATTAGAATCCAATGCTGCCCCCAATAATTTATAATTAAATTGGAGAGACAATGAAATTAGATACTACAGTTTTACAAAGCAATACAGCATGCGATCTTATTAGTCATATAAAACAGACTCATGAAATGTTGCTTAAATTGAAGGATGGTAAAAAAATAAGTAAGAAAAAATTTGATGATATTCTTGGAGATTATGAAAAGATAATTTCTACACATGTCGATGCTTTACATAGAAGAATAGGTAATACTAGATATGAAAGAAGTTTTGTTGATTATGATGAGACAGAGGAGGCTTTTAATAATGGGATTTGATTTATCGGGAAACAACCCTAAAATAAATGTAAAGTTAGATGATACCACTATTTATGGCATGATAGAATCTATTCCAGACTGGAAAGAACGCTGGCAGTTTCAAGATGCTTTAACAGATGAAGAAAAAGATTTATATTGGAAGCAATATAATCAATATCATATAGATAATCCAGGAATATACTTTAGAAATAATGTATGGTGGTGGAGACCGTTATGGGACTTTGTATGTACCTCTTGTGAAGATATATTATCTGATAAGGATATGTTAGCAGGTTCATATAACGATGGACAAAAAATTAGTAAAACAAAAGCAAAGAAAATAGCTAATAGACTACATGATTTATTGAATACAGGTATTGTAGATACATTTCAAAGTAATCATGAGAAAAAAATAGCAGAATTAAAGAAAAATGCAGACCCAGATAAAACATTCTTTGGGAGCTATCCTTTTGCTAAAGAAAATGTAGAACATTTCGCTGAATTCTGTGAAGAATCAGGAGGATTTATAATATGTTAATAATACTATCCGGAGCGTGATGAGTTGCTGAGGCGAAGGGCTCCTGTCAGCTGGTATTATTACAAATGAGAGAGTTACGGCTAAAACCACCGTTCGTTAATACCAACATAAGGCACCGTACCGTAAAGGCGGAACAATGTCAAATGGCAAGGTAAAGCGTGGTCTCTCTCATTAATTTCCTTGTTTTATAGACGGGGAATCTTTATATTATATGACACAATATTACACTAAAAACAGACAATAAAGGAGAATACATGCGTAAAATACTCATGTTTGACTTAGAACGCGGGCACCAAACTATTGGTAGTAAAGAGCATATTACTAAGAAGTTCGGATTCCCAGTCTTAGCTCCAACCTCATGGTTAGAGTTTCAAAAAACAATAGCTCAAATCTATACAACTAAAAAGCAAGAAACAATTCATAAAATAGGTGGATTAGAAATTCCTGAAACTACTAGTGTTGTAGTACCTAAGAATGGAACTAATGTTGATGCTATAGTGTTAGATACATTCAGTGAACTATCAAAGAAATATATGAGAAGTTTAACTGATAAAGACGGTAAATTAAAACTGCAGGATTGGGGAAGATTAAAGAACACATTAGATGTAGCCCTAGAATTCATAAGCAGACTCCCCGGAATAGTTGTATGTACCTGTCATGCTAAAACAATGACAACAGATGATGGTACCACTAAATTATTACCATATATAGATGGATCTACTAAAGAAGATATATCTAAATGGTTTGATTTTGTGTTCTATACTAAAACTGTAACTGCTCCAGATAATACAAGAGCTTACAAATGGGTAACCAAACATAGCGAAACATATTATCACGCTAAAGACAGAACTAGCTTGCTTCCTACTGAAATGGAACAAGATTATAGTAAAGTCATAGCCGCTGCTAACGAGAGAAATTTTGAGAATTGTCGGATACTCATTATTGGATCTCCAGGTAGCGGAAAGACTTTTTCATTGCAAACCTTAATAAAGGAGGATTCGAATGAGAACGTTAACGATTAAAAGAGGAACAGGTGGTACTTTTACTGAAGGATGGAATGAAGTTACTGTAACAAAAGCCAATTATGGTGATTGGGAGGGTAATAAATTTCTTGATTTATGGTTTAAGGACTATCCTGAATCTCTAAATCTTAGGATCTATGCAAAGAAGGGCAAGGATGGAGAGGAATTCGCTATTGGAAGAGTATTTAGATTTGCAAATGCTGGGATACAATCTGTATCATCAGCAGCAGATGGTGAATCACTCGTAACAATAGATGACTCTCCTGGACAACTAGTAAACAAAGAACTCAATGTATTCTTATATAAAGAAGGTGACTATTTCAGAATATTATCTAATGTTGCGCCAACAGTATTTGGAAATGAAGTTGAATCTTTTGGACCAAATGATGTTGAGTATTGGAAAAAACAGGCAGAAAAATACTATGATAACTATATCGTAGCATCTAAATCTCCTGCTGAGGCCAATGGTGGTTTTACCACTACAACAACCATGGATAATACTACTGCAGAATGGGACTCTTCTTCTGATGATGACGGAGATGACATGTTTGCTGGAATGCCTGAATAAACTATGATAGGTTGCAGCTAACTTTCTGCATTAAATGGCCTAACAAGAGACCAGCCTTTCATGGGGATAACTATGAAAACACCATATAGATTTTGGTTTTATTTCAATCCTAGACTAAGTAAATCAATAGGTATGCCGCAGTACACACTGCATTACAGGAAGAAAGTACACAACTTGCATAAAGTATTAATAGATGTTAGTGTATGGTCTACTGAGAGAAAAACATATCCATATTATATACTTAAAGGATTAGCTAAAGAAAATAATGTTAATTTCTTCAAATATGAAGGAGGATTAAAGGGAGTGCATATATGCAAAGATCATTAATAAACATTACTAGAGACATTCTAGTAGCTCAAAATGAAGCAGAAATCTTCGATTCAGAAGAAGCTCAAATAAGACTGCAAGAATTATTTCAAGAAAGATTCACTAAAGAGAATGGTATGCAATATCTCCATGGTGAAATTGAAGGAGAAATAATCTTATTTAGCAAGCAATTAGCAAGGTTAAAGAATTACCTTAAGTTCTTAAAAAAGAGTCAAGAAGGATTAAAATCTTACGTTGTAGGACAATATTCTGAGACTCAACAATTACCTAGTCATGATGTCTTTAATCCTATTAAGGTTTTAGAGTCTTCTGGCTCAGTCGACATAATAGATGAATCATTAATTCCTGATGAGTATTATATTACGGTAACCACCCAAAAATTAGATAAGAAAGCTATTTTAATAAAGCTTAAAGAGGGGGAAGAGATACCTGGATGTAGACTCATAAAGAAAGCTTATGTCAGGGGAATAAAATGAGACATGATGAAATGTTAGACTTAATTAAAAGGATATTTAAAGAAGTTCAAGAAATACATACAGAAGGTCAAAAAGAATACGCAATGGACGAAGACAATGTATTTGCTAACTTTGAAAGAATATCTGAACAAACAGGATTTGATAGAAAGATGATACTATGGATCTATTTAATGAAACATATAGATGGCATAGCTTCTTATATCAAAGGACACAAATCCCAAAGAGAGGATGTTAGTGGTCGACTAACTGATGCAATAGTTTATCTTTGTATCTTATGGGGGATGATCAATCAGGAAGAGAGGAATGTTTAATGGAATATGTTAAACTTGGAAACGCTTATCTTAATACTAACGAAGACAAAGAAGGAAAACAACCTGACTTTAGAGGTAATTTAAAGTTAGAAGATGGTTTACCTAAGGGTACCAACCTATTACTAGCTGCATGGAAGAATGATGGCCATATCTTTGTAGCTGCTTCGTATGCTAAGGATGATGATAAGTAAAATAAAAGAAATCCGCGAACACATTATCGCAGTTGTAGCCATTTTAGATAGTATTTTAGGAGGAGCATCTGAACCAAAGTCTGACACCAAAACGGAAGCTCAGCGCAGGGATGATGCTCTTCGTAAAATGCGCGAAAACTGTTTGCGAGATGTAGAGGAGGCAAAAGCCAATGAGAAAGCCAACAAAAGAAGAGCTAAAACACGTGCTAACAGAACTAATGTTAGTCCATGAAGAGTTCATAACCGAAGAAGATCAAACTGAAGACGAGCTTATTAACTTAGGATGGGTTGAAGCATTACAATGGGTACTAACAGGAGATGGTCGTTTTGAAGAGATGACTAAAAGAGATTATCCTGAAGAAGAACCTCATGCTATAATCAAAACTGAAGGAGTTAATGACTTTAAGTATCATTATAATTCTACACCATGCATAGATACTGCTAAAGAAGATTATGATAAAATAATATATGTTGACAATGTAATGAAAAGGATAGATGAACATGAAGATAAAGAGCTCGAAAGCTAAAGGAAGAAGACTACAGAATTGGGTAAAAGACCAATTACATAAGATCTTCGTAGAAACAACAATGGTGCCTAGTTTAGCACCTGATGATATAAAATCACAAACTATGGGAATGCCTGGAGAGGATATAGTATTGTCTCCTAGAGCTAAAATAGTAATACCATATTCTTTTGAATGTAAGAATGTAGAGAGATTAAATCTGTGGAAAGCGCTTGAACAAGCTAAAGATAATTCAGATGATAGAACTCCTGTTCTTATAATGAAAAGAAATAGAACTAAAACGTATGCAGTCATAGAAGCTAAGAAATTCTTTGAATTAATGAGAGGTTAATATGATAAAAGAGTTTGCATTCGGTCTCAATAAGAGACATCATTTCCATAATGCTGAAAAGATGAATGATTTTAGGAATAATAATTCAGATACATTCTGTTCATTATATGACTATGATGAAACAGTAATACATTATTTTTCTAAACATAAGACTTTATCAGGATTTAAGGGAGAAATATATATGTCCGATGAATTTATATTGGATATTGATGGGTCTAGTATCAGCAATGCCTGGCTAAAGGCAACAAAGTTAAAAACATTAATTGATAGCTTAGATATACCATTAAGAATGTATTTCAGTGGAACTGGTTTCCACATGCATATCCCTTCTACAGCATTTAGATGGAATCCTTCTGAAGATTTACATATGAAAGTCAAAGAAGTACTTACTAGGTACGGTGTCTTTGAATATGCAGATCCTTCAGTAACAGATAAAACAAGAATTATTAGACTAACTAATACTAGAAACTCTAAATCTGGATTATTTAAAGTAATGTTAGAACCTGCTCATGAAGTAGATTTTAATGAAAATAATATTATAGATTGGGCTAAAAGAACTAGAAAGTTTGATAATGTGCCAACTGACTGTGCTCCTGTGTTTGATGTGCGTTCTACTACTAGATCAAAACAGAAGAAAGTACCAGTTATAGAGGTTCAAGACCAAGGAAGAGCTCCTGATCCAATATACTATACATGTATACAGAGAATGCTTCAAGGCACTTCTATCGGACAAAGACATGCAACTGCTTTACGTGTTGCTGCTCATTTAAGATGGAGATACCCAGAACATACTGTAAGAATTGTCATGGAAGATTGGAGAAAGAAGGTTGACCGAGATAAGTACAAGTTCACTCAAGAAGAGATGAGCAAAATAGTAGACTCTTGTTATGATGGTCACGGAGGTAATGGAAACAGATATGGTTGTAATGATCAAATCATGGATTCTCATTGTAGCTCTGCATGTTCATTATATAAAACAAAGAAGTCTCAAAACACAATGGATGCGACGTCCATGGAGAAAGCACTAATTAACTTTTATGCTTCAAATGTGGAACCTATTAATATAGGTCAAATGTATGGAGAAGACTTTCCAGTATTTCCTGGAGAAGTTGTTGTTATACAAGCACCACCTGCAAGTATGAAGACTATGTTATTGCAAAATTGGGTTGTTTCTTTAAAGAGACCAACTCTATTCATTGAAATGGAAATGTCTCCAAGACAACTGTTTTCAAGGTTCATTCAAATACATAAAGAGTGGAGTGAAGATGATTTAAAAAGTCACTATAAAGTTCTACAACAGAACGGTATAGATAAAGAGTTTGACTATTTAATGGCAGATTTCTCAGCTCCTTTTACGTACGAACTAGAAAAAAGAATAAACATGTTGCCTAGAGTCCCAGAAATCTTGATTATAGACCATATGGGTCTTATGCAAACTAAGCATAACGATCTTAATATGAAAATGGAAGAGGTTTCACAAACACTAATGAACGTAGCTGTTAAATACAATATAACCGTATTTGCAGTAAGTGAAATAACTAAAGCTGCTTTTAGAGAAGGAGTAGATATATCGTCAGCTAGGGGTTCATTCAGAATTGCCTATAATGCTAACAAATTACTATCTCTCAAGCCTTTTAAAGGAGAAGATGGACTAGTTACTCACATACAGTTAAAAAGTGATAAAAACAGAGAAAAAGAACAGATAAATGTTAAACTAAAACTGGACAATCTTAATATAAGAGCTGTCTTTGGGGAGGAAAATGAAGAATAGTCATTTCAACTTAGCTGTAAAAGTAAATCTTGCTGAATCAGTAGCGACAATAATCGCCTTAATGGAAGTAGCAAATGGTAGAAACTATCATGCTATACTAAATACTATGGAGGGTGAATTAAGAACTGCTAGAGATAATATCAAGATGGCTAAATACAGAAGATAAAAGATAAAAGCTGGGGGGTTAAATCTCCCCAGCTAACATCTTATCTAGTATATTAATCGCTTGACCTTCCCCGGTACTTTGTCTAGGTGCATACATATCGTCACCTGTGATTTTATATAATTGTCTTCTAGTAAGACCTTTCTTCTTTTTCCTTGGTTTCATAATTTCTTCACCACCTAAAGCAAGATCTTCATATAGATTAACTACAGAATAAGGATTTTTTCTCAACCATTCATCTCTAGTTTTATAAAATGCTTGATTTCTATCTCTATTATTAAAAGGATCGATAGGAATCCACTTATTAACCCATTGAGGTTTATACAATCCAGTAACTTGTCTAGCAGCTTTTTCATACTGACCACTCATAAGAGACGGTATGACATGCCATTTCCATCTAGCTCCTGCATTACTAATGATTCTATCTCTAGTATACTTCCAATCTGGATCGTCTGGAGCATACTTATGATTTAACATTTCAGCATGTTCATCTGGAGTTCTATTCCAAAAATCATATATTTCAGCCATCATTACAACATCACTAACAAATGGCCCTAAATTGCCAAGTATAGGACCTGCACCAAAGAAAGATCCGTACTTTTTCTTTGCTTCTTGATCTGATAATGCAGCAGTTTCAGCTGATTCTGGGTCAGCCGTAATCCAATCTTTTACTTGAGTCATAAAATCAAACGTATCATTAGCTACTAGTCTAGTGAAATCAAAATTAGTAACAGCAGAAATACCGTATGTCATTAAAGAATATAATCCCATGAGTCTCATAGCCATTTGAACATCAGAGGATATTTTACCATCTTTAATCATAGCTCCTGCTCTTACATCTTTAGTAGCATTTTTTAAATATTGATATTGTAAGTCAAAGAAAGCCCATTTAAATGTCTGGAATTGTCCTAATACTTGTCCAGGAGCTGTTTGAAATACCTTTGCTTTAGCCCACCTATCATATTCGAAATGAAGTCCTCTAACCATGTTAGCAGCTACATTCCCAGATAAGTATTCAATATGAGACCTTAATTGATCTCTACTAGGTTCAGTCTGAGTATTATGTTTTCTTTTCCAATCCTTTGCCCAATAAGCAGAATTAGACTCCATTTCCATAACAGACATAGCAAAAGATCTTCTAAAAGTATTAATTCTATTTGTATTCTCAACTGCTCTATGTGACACGGGACCCCAGAAAT
>Ga0098061_1000941_pt1 | contig 14225 bp, 1 predicted proteins | sample 22_taG_FD_92579 | JGI IMG/M metagenome (GOLD analysis project Ga0098061, IMG submission 92579) | Marine viral communities from the Subarctic Pacific Ocean - 22_ETSP_OMZ_AT15343 metaG | ecosystem: Environmental > Aquatic > Marine > Oceanic | place: Subarctic Pacific Ocean | collected 2015-01-20 | reverse complement strand
CCGGGGGTATGGGCATGGACTGGAGAGTATAGATAATGTCCGTAACTATCCCACTAACTAAACGAAGTGTTAAAACCGGTGGCCCGGTAAACGCTAGTATTAATGTTCAAACAACAGCGGATTCTTTTGGCGCCAGGACCGGGCGTGATTTACAAGCCTTGGGTAAAGGGGCTGATGCAATAGCTACAGAACTAGACACTATATCGGCGAGGGTAGTGGATAGAGAGAATAAACAGAATGTAAGAAAGGCAGTGGAGGAATACACAGCATTTATAAGAAAACATAAGATTGATATGTTAGATATGCAAGGCGAAAATGCAAAAGGTGTAACTGCTGCGATAGCACTTAGTCTTAGAGAGAAACAAGATGAGCTGCTCGGAACTTTAGCAAACCCAACAGCACAAGAGGCTTATACCAGTAAAGTATTTTCAATTACTGAATCTGCTTTAGATACCGCATCAATCTATGAGCAAGATCAATTTTCTAAGGGAGAGATAGCCACGATTGAAGCACTTAATGTGACAGCAATTGAAAGTGCAATAGGTTCCTTTGATAATCAAGGTGAGATAGATGCCTATACTGTTGTGGTTATTAATAATATAAATGACTTGGCTGCTAAACAAGGCTGGAGCGAAGAACAAAGAGCTCAAAAATTGATAGAACAAACGACCAAAATAGACGTTGGTGTTATTAACAATCTGGCTGAATTTAATCCTACAAAAGCCAGGGAATATTTTGAAAAAGCAAAAAAAGCTGGTCGGATAACCGGGGATGTTTATGATGATATAAACAAAGTAATTAAAGCCGGTGATACTCTGAGCCAGGCATACTCCGCTTTTGACAGAATTACAGCAGATGTAACAGATTCAACTAAATGGGAGGAAGAAGTAAAGAAATTAGATCCTGAAGTCAGAGCTAAAGTTGAGACAATGATCTCTAACAGAAGAGCTAGAGATACGGCTTTAGCTACAGCTGCTACAAAGGCACATACCGAAAATGCAATTCGATCCATTTTAGATAACAAAGACCCAAGCCTTGTAGATTCAATTAAGGGTGATGCGGCTAAAATACAAAAATTTCAGGACTGGCACGATAAAAGGCAAGACCGTACTACACCAGAGGGGAATATAAGGTTATGGGAGGCTATATATAGGAAAGATCAAGATTTTGCTAACATGAGCTTGTATGAGCTTTACGTTATTTATGGCCCTGGTGTAGGTAAAACAGATATGAATAAAATAATTGCGCACCATGCAGCGGTTAAAGAGGGGTTAGCTAAAAACACAAGATGGGCGCAAACTGATGTTGAACTCTTTATGCAAGCTAATTCTGATTTTTTTGGTATGACTGATGCACCTAATGACAAAGACACAATGCTCCAGGCTAGTTTTAAAAGAGCAATGTATAACGAAATAGAAAACTATCGTAACGCAAACAATGGTGAAGAGCCCACTCAAAAATGGGTGAATACCACAGCTACAAGGTTGTTTACAGAAAAAGGGGAACACGGGAAGATGCCTCCCGGTGCAGACTGGGGTTATAACACCATCAGGGATGAACACAGGCAATTTCAAGCTGATACTACTAAAAGAAAGGGATATGAAATTTTGAAAGGTTCCATGCCATCTCCTGATGATTTTCATCCGGAATTTATTGCACACGTTAGGAAAATATACAGAGAGGGTTTTGCTGCTAAGAATAAACCAATAAGAAATAAACAAGGCATGATAACTACTGCTGCTAAAAATGTATTTGCCAGCAAATCTCGTAGGAAAATTAAACCAATGCCTGATCAATATATAATTGATACATGGGAATCGTATGTAAAAAGTCCTGAAAATATGGTTGAAAATAACTACACCGGCCCACTTTTGAAGAGAGAGTAAAGTATGGCAGATGGGTTGCTACCGACTAATGAGGAAGAAGAAACATCAACTTTAGGTTTAGCTACTAAAACTGAACCACGCTTTCCCGTACCTGATCCTATGGATTACCAGGACCTGGATATTCCTAACCAGGTTAAAGCTGATGACGCATTAACCTTTGACCCTGAGAAAACAGCTGAAGTTACTAATGCTAGTAATGATTTAAAAATTAACCCAGCTGTAGTAGTAGGCAACAAGGAATCAGAAGAACTGATTCTTAACAAGTACAAGTCTGTTAATCTGAATGACAAACTAGAATACATCCAGCAAAACCATCCTAAACTTTATGAAGTCATGGGCACCCAGGCGCTACGAATAGCTTATGACGATCTCGATACTTTAATGAGACTGGATGAACATCTACAGGAAATAGGAATGGGTGAAACCAATCCTTTTATCCAGGGCAGAAATCTTCACGAATTAGCACAGATTGCCAACAAAGCGAAAGTGCATGGCTGGGCCTCACTAACTATTGACGAGAATACACGCTATCTTGAACTAAAAAATAATATTAGTGCGCACTACGAGACAGTGGGAGCTACTGAATATATTGTCACTGAGTCCATGCGCCTGGCCGGGACTATGTATGACCTTATTGTTAGTCCTGAAACTGCTATTGCAGCATCGACGGGGGCCGCCGCTGGTGCTTATATCACCAGGACCCCACATGGCTTCTTTGGCGGCCTTGGTTGGGGTTTTAATGTTGGAATGGGTGTTGGTACTTTTCAGTTAGAGTCAGGTCTTGCCTTTGAAGAATTTAGTGAAGAAAGAGATGCTTATGGTAAACAGATGGAACATGACCTTGCCAGGCATTCAGCTAATGTTGTAGGTACGGTCAACGCACTTGTTGAAGTTGTATCACTGCGTGTACTTGGAAAGATTACCGGCATGGATAAGTTTGCTAACAAGTTTAGTAAAAAAACACTTAAAGAACAGATTAAACGTAACCCAGCACTCAAAGCTAAAATTATTGCTTTTGGTAAAGCCTTTGCGCTAATTGAAGTTAGTGAAACCGGAACAGAATTATTACAGGAATTTTTTACATCTTTGGGAGGTAAAATTTTAAAAGAAAATTTATCAGAGGGTGTTGGTTATGAAGAGACAACCTGGGGCGATATTATTGATCGTATGGCTGAGACAGCGGTAGCAGTAACCGCCGGGGTAGTTCCTTTAGCAATAGGCGGCGGCGTTGTGAGTAATATTAGTAACAATGCTGCTCAAAGAAGATTAGAAAATGAGAAAAAGAAATTTGATTTAATAAACGACGAGAGTGCACGATCAAAATTAAACGAAAGAGATAAAAAACAATTTCAAGCACTTCTGGAGAGTCTGGCTAAAGAGGGTCCTTTAGAAACAGTTTATCTTGATGTTGATGGTGCTATAAAATTTTTCCAGGAAAATAATATATCAATTGATGAATTTATTGAGTTAGTTCCATCATTAGAAAAAGATTCATTTAATAATAATCCTGGTGGCAATGTTGAGATTCCGACATCTGAGTGGGCGACCTACGTAGCTGGCGAAGCGTATGCTAATGGCTTGGGTAACGATATAAAATTTAATCCAGATGATGAGATGACGACTAATGAATGGGAAGCTCAGAAAAAAACACCTGAATACAAAGCACTTCAATCTGCTGATCCGGATGAAGTAAATAGGATTCTGGAACAGTATAACAGAGAAGAACAATTCTCAGAGGAGTCAGCTGGTGTACATGAGCTGATAATTGAACAACTTTTAGCCACTGGTAGATACCCCACCAGGGAAGAAGCAAGGGTTACCGCAGCTATACCTACTGCATTAATTACAGCTGGCGCAAAAAGAGTAGGCCAGGACCCAATGTCAATATATGAATCAATAGGGTTAAAGATTGTTGGCCCGCTGGTTAAAGCACTTGAAAAAGGTAGTGTTGATTTATTTGACGCTGCTATAGATAAAGTAAGAAAAGATTTAATTCCTACAGAACGTGAAGCATACGGAAAAACTGCTTTAGAATTTTTGGCTGATGCTGGTGGTATAGAAGAAGATAGTTCTGGCGAACTACAGGATTTAAGAGAAAGTGACTGGCATCTGGAATCAGGTACTAAACGTAGAAAGGTATTACGCGACGATGGTAAGCACACGCCAGATAGCGCAGCAGAAGCATTAGCTGAAGCTGGCTATATGGATGAGGATTACACACCAGATAAACTGTATGAAATTATAGAAAATGAACTTGCTGGTGAACCTACATATGTTGAAATAAATGATAAAAAACTAAATGAAAGATTAGATTTATTAAAATTAGGTGAAGTGCTAGACCAGGCTGGTATAGACCTGGAAAAAATTACAGATAATAAACAAGTAAAAAATCTTATTGAAGAATATCTGGGTGAACGCACCAATGAAGAAATAGCAGATGACTGGCGTGAATTGTCCCAGGCAATGCGTAATGTCGGCGTTAATTTCCGTATACGCAGAGATACAGAAGAAACCACTACCCCTACCACCCCTACTAATATCTTCGAAGAAGAATTGGGTGAGGCTTATCAGGAATACACCGGTCCGGCTTTTCGATATGTGGAACAAAATCTTCAACCAGGGGAAGAAGCTGCGTCATTAAGACTAAGCGGTTTTTCTGCTGGTTTAGAAGAACCTGATGTTCATACCGCAGCTGATGTCATTAGATTTGAATATAACCGCGAGGATTTAACTTCTGAAGACTTGCATGATGTTGTTATTAACCCAAAATTAATGGACGCTTTAGAGAAATTACCACCCCAGGCAGTTGTTTATGTAGCTCGTTCTAGGGAGGTATTTGAGGAAGAATATCCTTTCTGGTTTGATCCTGAAGACAGTCAGGTTAAACCATTACCTATGGAAAATGTTTATGACGTTACTGATGCAACACAGGGGGGAATAATTCTTGAGGATCGTGACGATGGTACTTTTATAATTAATCCATTATACAAAGAAGCCCTGGGAGAATTACAACAAGTGTTATACCAGGGTGAATCTAAAGAGTATTCGAAGAGTAATGACTACGACAAAGTTAAAGGCCAGGAAAGAAAAGCTATTGATGAATTGATTGATCGTATGGATGAACCCGAAAAGGTCAGACAGCGTTTAAGAGAACACAAAGGTACACCTTGGGTAAGAGCAACAATTGAGGGATTAAAAGCCAGGGCGGCAATTGAGACTTTAGTAAAAGGTAAAAAACCTAAATTCAGATCTACATTAACAGCAGAATCAGGCGTAAATATATATAAAGCTATTTTAAATGGTGGAGAAGAAGCGATATGGGAGTATTTAATAGCTAATACTTTTATTGGTAGTGCTGCTAAACCAATAAATGCAGTCAATTCTAGTTTTATTAATTGTAACCCATCAAGAGACTGCGCTATATATTGTTATGCATCTAAAGGTAGATACAATTTTGCACGCAGTGTCAATAAGTCTGAGTTGATTACCTGGGCAATTGAAAATGACCCGGTTCGTGCAGCAAGACTTACTGCTAATCAATACAAAGCTATGCCTGAGTTTGAATTAGAAAGAGCACTAAGATTATTTGATAAAGGTGATGGTGATATGAAATGGATACCATACATCGAGGAAATGAATCGCCAGGGTGTCAGGTTACATATCTTTTCTAAAAATCCTACATTTTTAAGAGCAGTGTCTGACTACAATGTTCGATTATTATCTATTGATGTATCTAACCATCATATGGCCGATCTTAATCCTGATTTACCTATAGCTTATGTTTATACCAACAAGAGTGAAGTTCAATGGTTAGAAGCACATAAAGATAATATTCAATTGATACTGCCAATTAAACAGGGCACTACTATATTAGATAAAGAAAATATAGATGCTTTACCTAAATGGGCTAAACCTTTTATTTGCCCGATAGATAAAGGGGTTAAGAAAATAGGCAAGGCCCCTGGTGAGTGGAATTGCACTAAGTGTGATAGACGAGGTGGTCTTGGTTGCTATCACAAACAAAGCACTGAACGTGTAAACCAGTTAGGAAATGTACCGCTGGGCGAATTAGTTAAAGATGAGGCAAAATTAAAACAAGTATTGGAGGATATTCAAGATGTCACAAAAGACCTTAATGAACAAGAGTCAGAGATTTTACACGAGGAATTGGATGAGCTCATTGCTAGAGCACGCGCCGGGTATGACCAGAGAGCAAATGGAACGGTCAACGAAAGGGTTGTCCCAACAGCTCAAGACGATGGAACAGGCAGGGAACAAACTGACGGCGATGGCGGAAAGAAAACCCTCTACCAAAGTGAACTCCCAACCCAAGTCGGAGAATCAGAAACTCTCGTAGAATCAAAAGAAAATAAAGTTTTTGAATTTAGTGCTATAAAATTATTAGAAAAATTTGGTCCAATTAAAAATACTCCTGAACAATGGATTTCATTTTTTAGTCCTGAAAAAAGTTCACAAAAAGGACCGCAATACTCAATTAAACAAGATGTTAATGCTTCTTTAAATCTTAAAGATTTTTTTAATGAAGTTAAAAAAGATAAAAAAGGTCATGTTCATAAAGATAAAGTAATGGCTTATTTAAAAGCGGCAGTAGCACCTATAAGGGTTAAAGTTATTTCTGATCAAAAACCAGCATTGTTAGATTCTAATACAGGAGATGTTATTGAGGATACACAAGATTATTATGAAAGAGACACTAGTGGTTCGCATGGTGGCCGGAATGGTGTACATCTATCAAATAAACATTCCGATGGCAGCTACCGCACTATGTCTGTTGTTTACGATGCTGGAGCAGATATGAAGCCCAGCACAAGAGATCCATCTTCTTCTCCGGAAAATGTCACCAAACGCCATGACAACTTTTTAGACATTACACAACAAGAAGCTGCTATAGAAATGGGCGGTTATAAATTTGGACCTGATCGTAGACAAAATGGTTATGTTAAATTAGCTACTCTTCTTGGTAGAAGTTACAATATTTTAAGAACTGCGTATTCTTCTGAAGGCAATACCATTCCAGAATCAGCAATGTTAATGGATGACGTTTTAGAATACGGACGACAGAAAGACCACCACATGGAGCCACAAGATGCGGCTTTTGGTTTTGATGAGGCTTTTAGAATGCATATTAAAAGCTATCTAGTGTCGTTGCCACCACAAGAGCTATTAGCTTGGATTCACTACGGAGCCGGTACGCCAAACGTCACAATACCAAAAAGTATGATAGAAAGAATTATGGCCATACCAACAATGGGCTTCGAAGGAGATGCAGAAAGCGCCTTAATTGAACTAATGAGGTTACAACAAAGTGATTTTGGAGGTCCTGATCTCAATATAGAAAATCTAACATTTCAACATTTATTTTCGATTAATGAAAAAAGCCGTCGTGTAACTGAGGACCTCACAAAACTAGAGGATTCCATTGAAGTAGAATTTAGGCGAATTGCAACGGAGCCAGAATATCATCTCACTAATACAATCGAAAGCTTTCTTCGAAGGTGGAGGCTCGGTAGAGATACGTCCGCGGTCCTCTCAGAGCTTAATTTATGGGAAGCGAGGGCCGTTGCTTATCTTAGACAAATAAAAGATTCAGAGGGCACATATGATGAATACTTAGAAGCAGTACAAGAAGAACTAGTTAATATTCCAAATATAGAATCATTTATTTCAGAAATGACTAATGCTGAAAAAGGGGAAATAGCTGATCAGTTGCTTGATTCAGCAGACCGGCAATATAATACTGGAGTTGCATCTATGTATACACCCTATATGGAGGGGGAACAAGTAGAACTAAATCAGGATCATGGCAGAGAATTAGAACAAATATACGAACTAGCTTTAGAAAATAAGGCTGAAAAACATTTTAAATTTTTAAATACTATAAAAACCCTAGACGAATCTGCACTAAGGGGCCGCAGCCGTTTTGATTTAATTTTTACTGAATATGTAAAATTGTGGCACTCATTTGCCAGTAGTATTGTTGACAAGCACAAACTTCCTGAAAGTTTTAATCTTAAAATTATTCCGCTGGATCAGATTGTTAACGACAGAGGTCAACTTCAAGTACCAATAATGGTAAATAAAAATTATATGTCTAGTACATCTAAGGGGAGAATATTAAGCACTGCGCCTTTAGTGATGGAACTTGAAACAGTTTATATCAATCCTTCTTTTATATTTGATGATTTTACAGATAGTACAATACAACAAGAGGCATATGAACATAGTTTAGGAGCTAACGGTGATAATCCATATGGTGAATTTGACCATTCCTGGGAACAGAAACAATATTTAAGACACCATACTAAATTTAATAAAATGATGTACATCGGTGATATTAGTAATAGTTTTAAACGACTAAGCAAACTAGAAAACGGTGAGAGTTTTGTTCATGATATACGAGTCGCACTTCATGAGGATCGTAATAAATTTGAAGAGATATTAGAAAGTTTAACCCATGATCACACGAATCTGATATATGATGAAGACTTCGGTGTTAATCAAGTTCTCATGCATGATCCTGATTTAGTATCTGGCTATGTAATAGAGATAATAAATGTAATTAATAGGATTCAAACTGGCGTTCATACTTACAATACTGATTTGTCAGCTGATGAAGTTAAGACATGGAGAGAGCGTTATGCTGCCGGGTGGAGCCAAAATTACATAACTGATGATTTCGGCAAGGGTTTTAGAAAATATATAGATATTTTTGGCTCATCACTTCTTAAAGATAACAATGCTTTTTCAGTATTTTATCATCAAGTTTTTGACATAGAAGAAGGTCTAGACGCGAGGTCATTGTATAATGTTGACCTAGGAGAATTTTGGGAGGGCTCCCATTTCGCGCAAGGAGAGAAATACTTAGATAATGCTGAACAACATACCAGGAACCAAAATTTATTAAGAGAGCTTCAGGCTACAGACCATAACGACTCACAAGAATCTAGGCAGAATCAATTATCACAAGTTGAAATAGATAATCTTTCTAGTGAATTTTTTACAATTGAACCTGATTTAATGAGTGGGAGGGCTCACGACACCGCTGTATCTGATGGGGGTTTTGTTAGATACTGGAATGTTCTTTTAACAGCGCCAGATTTTCCAGCTGATTTCGTAAGAACAGCACATTATCCTCCAAAAAATACTATTGTGTTTGCGCGGTTAACTGAAAGAACAGATCCAGAAACCGGTGAAAAGGTTTTATTTATAGAAGAGATACAAAGCGATTGGCACCAGGGTTTTACAGCTGACGAATACCGACCTGAATATTCTAGTAGAGGTATTAGACAGGGTTCTCTTGCCTGGACAAATTTAACAGACATGATAACTGATTTTGATAACCTTATGGATATAAGGGAACAAGCTCATGTATTAGATACAGGAGCTTTAGATGAAAGCTTTCAATCTGTTACGGACCCACAATGGCGACCTGGTTCACCTAAAAAAGATGAAGCAGCTGAAATGGTTAATAATAAAATTGAGGAATTAAAGAGTCGTGTAGAAGAGATAGAAGAAGAAATAGAACCTATGTTCAGTATTAATGATAGGGGAGAATCTCCACATCTGTTCCAAGAAATGGAAGCTATTACTAGTCAAAATCTACAAGACACTAAATATGATCCTCTAACTACGATGTTTAAGAGAGAAGAAGATGCAGAACAGTATTTAAAAATAATACTAGATGTTAAAGAAGAAATGGTTGAAGAACTAAATACTGAATTTAAAAAAGCAATTATTGCTGGTTCAAAATATAACATTCCATCTCCATCTGATGTTTTAGATAAAGACTTTGTCGGGGGCCCACCATTATCGTCGCCGCATAAACCACGACAACACACAAAACTTATTCACATAATTAAAGAATTAACAAAAGTACCTGACACGGGCAGTGTATTTTTTGCCATGAGACCAGAAGAACTTGCTAAGAATACTATTAAATTATTTAAGGTAAGAGTAAGAGAAGAACTTTTAAGGTGGACCAGGGGGGAATTAGAACATAAACCTTTTGGTGATATAGAAGTTAGCCAGGATTACTTAGACAGAATTGTTGCAGCCGTACCAGCTTTGTATGGTATGTCAGATGCTAATTTTAAAATTAAAATAGATAATCCTGAATTACAATCTTTTATTAAAAGACAAATAAACGAGGAACTTACTAGTTATAATACGGTGGATTTAGATGCTAAAGCACCTTTTGCTACGCCAGATATGGCATCTGGTATAAATATTTTTGACATGTTTATTGAACTTGGAGGTTCTTACAAACTTGATGATGTATTTATAGATATAAAATTAGGTGAAAATCTTACTCGTCAAAGTGCACGCGATTGGTTTTGGGCTGGGTTTAAAGATAGTGATATTAAAGTTCATAAAGTAAAGCATAGTGATTTTATTAGAGAAGATAATCAATACAAAGAAATTAGCAAGAGAAAACCATACCCAAATAATTTTAAATTTAACGAATACGGCAGAGGTAACCTTAACCATGGTTTAGATTCTGAAGGTAATACTATTGAAACTACTACTCGTGATGAGATGGGTGAGTCAATACCCCCACATGAAGAAACCGCTTACGACTACAAAACAGAAGAGTTTATAAGAGAATTAGAAGGTGGCTGGGAAGATCCTCTTAACCCGGAAAACAATAACTTTCCGACGTATGGACCAGCATGGTTGGATTTAATTAGTAGGGGTTTTTTGGGTGAAGATGGGGGCCAGGGTACAGCTTTTACTGGAGATTTTAATAGAAATTCAAGACAAGCAGTGTGGAGGGTGTTAGATGATTTTAAGAAGATGACTGGTTTGAATCACCCATATAGTAAATACATCAATAACCGACGCGCAACTACAGCCTATCAAATCTTTGATTTAGAGATGGCTCGGTTAAATGAATTGAACCTGGAACAACTATCGGATTTATTCCATGAAACTTATGGTGATGACGCAGAACGAATTACAGGTGGTAAAACGCTATTTGAAGTTGTCAGCCGTACCGAAAATATAAAGAAGATAGAAAAAGAATATAAAATAGATTTACGCAAATTAACTTATCCCACTAAAAAACAAGATGAAGCCAGGATGGAAAAAGAGCGTAAAGACATGACTCGGTCAGTCTTGTTAGAAGTAAAGCCATCACCCGTAATTATGACAGGTAGGAGACCAACACGAAATATAGAAGCTCAATTAGCTTTTTATAAGTTAGAAGCAAAGTCTATGAAGGTATTAGTACATGCGATAAACGAACTAGATAAAACATCAAGATCACTAGGTAGCTTTAGTGGCGACTCGTCCATTCACGATATATACCCCCTTCCCGTAAACCCTATGCTTGTTACTAATAGTATTATTAACGAAAGTGTCCTAGAAGAAATACAAAGACTGAGAGACAAAATTACTGCGGCTAATCATTGGGAGGGAGTATTAGATATTGGTAAGGTAAAGAACACAGATAAACCAGTAAAACCACCTTTCAGAAATCAATGGAAATTAATGATATTCAAATATTTGTTAACTGAAATGGTTGCCGGTGGCTACGATAAAATAGCTTTACAAAATGCTTCCCAGGCTGTGATTATGTGGAAACGAACAATTCGAGCAAATGACGTAAAAATTGTAAGAGAACAAGAAAAACAAAATGTTGAATCATTTTTAAAATATTTAAGCGCTGATGAAAAGGAAAGTTGGTCTGATTTAACATCATATGAAACTAAAGAAAAACTAAATAAATATAAAGTTTATTTAAATGATGATTCAGATAAGTCACTTATGTGGAAAGAGGGTGATCACAAGTTAGAAACAAAGGCTCGAAGATACCTGGGCGATGAAGTATATGAAGAAGCTGTAGCGCACTTTAAAAAAATAGGAGAAGAAAGTACGGAAGATTTTACAAAGTCCGGAGATTTTAAATTCGGAGCTGCTGGCCGTACAAAACTATATGACACACTTTTTCCAAAAGAATTTGATAAATACTTACATAGTCTAAAATTACCGAAAGGGAAATTACAATATCATAAATTTTTAGAAGACTCTTATGATAAAATACGCCGGAATTTTCCAGAAGAAGTTGCTGCAGAAGAAGATGCTGTAAGAAAAGATTATGAAGCTGCTATGGAATATTGGAAAAGTCATCCTGAAGAAGCTAAAGAACATGGAATAGATTTAAGTGACCAGGATGCTTTAGAAAAGAGTCTGTACAAATTATCTCTTAAAGACCTACCAATAACAATGAATTGGACTGTTGATGCCACTGAAGAATTAATAGAAGAAATAAAGAAAGGGCAGACTTTATTTCAAGCCCCTATCTCGGAGAAAGAACAGGATAAAAAGCGTGGTTCAATAGAAATACCTAAAGAGGGATTAGGCTCTGAAGATGTCATTATTAATTTATTCCAGGCAGCTGACCTTTCAACATTCTTGCATGAGTCTGGTCATCTATCTTTAGAATTGATGCGTTACCTGGTAGCCCAGGAGGGAGCACCCCAGGATCTGTTGGATGACTGGGAAGCTGTTAAAGAGTTCCTGGGTATTGAATCCGATGAAGCAGAGATAACTACAGACCAGCATGAGATGTGGGCAGAATCTTTCGAAAAGTATTTATACGAGGGCAAGGCTCCCAGCCTGGCGTTGCAATCTCATTTCGATACCATTCGCAGCTGGCTGGTAGCCGTCTATAAGGGATTAAAACGCACAATAGGTTACACAGATGCAGAACTTAATGACGAAATTCGTTCAGTAATGGACCGTATGATTGCATCAAAAGAAGAAATAGAAGTGGCCAACAGTAAGCTGGGGCAGAAGCCATTGATTGGTGATAAAGATATTTTAGATATGACCGACCTTGAGTGGGAGAAATATTTGCGTGCAATTCAGAATGCCACCGGTGAGAGTGAGAGACAGCTCCAGGCTAAAATGCTGAGAGAAGTAAGGCGTGAACAAGAAGCACAATATAAAGCTCAACGCAATGAGGTAAAAGAAGAAGTAACTGCTGCTATTAATGAACGACCTGTTTATCGTGCAATTCAATTTTTAAAGTATGGGAAACATTTTGATGGTTCACAAGTAATAGAACCTTTTAAGTTATCCAAGCAAGGGATATTAGAAGTACTTGATGGTTCAACTGAAATGTTAAAGCGCTTACCCGGCAGAGGTAAGACTGGTATTTATAGGATAGAGGGCGGTATTCACCCGGATGAAGCTGCTGCTGTATTCGGATATAAAAGTGGCAGAGAGATGTTGCTGGATATTATTAATTCACCAACAAGAGAAGAAGCTATTGAAAATGTGACGGACCAGGAGATGGAAGCGCTATATCCTACTATGATGCGCGATGGCACAGTAGAACGCCATGCTATGGAAGCTGTGCATAATGACGCACGAGCACGCTACCTGGAAGCTGAATTAAAAGCATTACAAAAAAGAGCATCCACTCCATTTACACCAGCTGCTGTAGCAAAACAAACAGCCAAGGACATTATCGCTCGTTCAACATTCAAACAGATAAGAGCTGTTAATAAATATCTAAATGCAGAAAGACGCGCTGGTAAGTTAGCCGAACAGGCATTAGCTCAAGAAAACTACGCAGAGGCTGCACGACAAAAAAGAATACAATTAATTAATCACCATCTTTTTAATGAAGCCAGTAAGGTAGTTAAAGAAGTTGATAAAGCAAGAACTTACCTTTCTAAATTTAGTAAGAAAAGTATCAGAAAAAATATTGACCCGGATTACCTGGACCAGATAGATGAGCTACTTATAAGGTTTGATGTCAGAAAGACACATACTAAAAAGAGAAGAGAAGAACGCCAGTCATTAAGAGAATTTATTCAAGAGCAACAAGAGCTGGGTCTTAATCCTAGCATTGACCCGGAAATGGCAGACACCGCATTTACCAGGCATTACTCTGAAGTACCAATAGAAGAACTGTTTGGATTATTAGCTTCTATCAAAAGCCTGGAGCATGTTGGCAGATTGAAGAAGAGAGTTTTAACTGCTGAAAGAAATATGATGTTTGAAGAATTATTTGCAGAGATGGAAAGACAGTTGGAATCGCATGAAGATTATGACCCTGATCAAAAATTAGAAGTAACTGATGGTGTTAAGAAAGTTGTTAAAGGTGCAATGGATGATGCAACTGGTTCTCATATTAAAATAGAAGCGCTATTGGATTATCTCGATGGAGGCGACGCTAAAGGTATTTTCTGGGAAAGTATATTTAAACCAATGGCTGATGCCGATGAATCTGAACAAAAAATAATGGCTGAGTTTGCTGAAAAATTTAATGAAATTCTAAAAACATATACCCGTAAAGAACTGAAGAAT
>Ga0098061_1000937_pt1 | contig 14261 bp, 21 predicted proteins | sample 22_taG_FD_92579 | JGI IMG/M metagenome (GOLD analysis project Ga0098061, IMG submission 92579) | Marine viral communities from the Subarctic Pacific Ocean - 22_ETSP_OMZ_AT15343 metaG | ecosystem: Environmental > Aquatic > Marine > Oceanic | place: Subarctic Pacific Ocean | collected 2015-01-20 | reverse complement strand
CTGAAGTATCCACGATTGGTTCTTTAGCCACTTTGATAAGTTCTTCAACTGCAATGTGCCCAGCTTGGATTATACTCTTTTTCGTTTCCTTCGTATTCATGTTGTAAAGCGATATTATTAGATTTCATACAATATAACCTTTCCCCGTTAATAATAAATTCAAATTCAGAATTTGGAGTAAAAGTTATTAAGGCTTCTTTATTAAGACCTTGTTTTATTAAAGTAGGATTAGTGTATTTTAATACACCGGTAAGAGGTTCTTCTTTATCTGTATCAAAAGAAGACTTATTATGAATAGGTTTTACAAAACAATATTCTAAATTAGAGTATAATTCATCATTATGTTTATATAAGTATATCTGTTCAAATCTACAAAAATACAAGTTATCTTTAAAAAAAGTACTTCCGTTTTTTTCTTTACCATCCATACCATAGTATCTTCTAAAGATGTTATGATGTACATATAATTCATCACCAACTTCTATAGGAGTATCATAAGCCATAGGCGTTTTTACTACTACAGCTTTTTTACTTATAAACTTATGATCTTCAATATTTGTATTAACAATTAATACTTTATCATCAATAGTCTTTTTATTTTCGTATCGATTTGTAAAAGGAGTTATTATAAAATCATATAAACTTCTCATCCGTATTTAAGATCAAATTCCACTGCTATAGCCATATTAGAATTAAACTTTTTCCATGGTAATACTTCATCCCCTTTTTTAATATAAATTAAGTATTCATCTTTTTTTTCAGCATTAATTATATCACAGATAACATGACCACCATATACTTCTTGTCCTACAGAATAATGCATTGCATCATTTTTATAATCAGAACCTATACTAATTTTTCTTATATTAGACATGATCAACTACAGGTTCTTTGGATTTAATAGGAGTACATTCTCCAGATTCAAGGTTTATTTCTACAGCTCCATATTCCTTTTCTAAAGTTGATTTAAATATATTTATTTCATCATTTAATGCTGCTATCTCATGTAAAAAACTATGCTTTTGAGTTTCTAACACCCCTATTTGACTAAGGAGATTACCTACTTTTTGTTGTTGATCTTGTATCGTTTTTAATTGTTCTTCTTTAATTTTCATTTAATTAAATTTATTGTTTATTTTATTCTAGTTCTGATCATTTAGATCTGTCTACCTAGTGTAGTTTGATAAGTTTGTATTACGTTATATAAATCTAAGTGTTCAGTTCCATCAAGACGACTGCCTATAACTCCGAAAGCTAGTTCTCTATCACTGAACATATCTGCGCTTCCACCAGCATTACGAGCTCCTAAATACATATTATAATTTATTAATATCGTAGCCCACATAGCATTAGTATTACTGGGGAGAAGAGGTAAACCTGTTTTGTAACAGTCTAAATCAGAAGTAGTTCCTCTAGTGAGCGCAATAAATCCATCCGTCGTAATCAAGGGAGTCATTGCGTTGGGAGCCCATCTTCCATAAAGAAAAGTATGTGTAATGCTAGCTGGTCTAATGTACAAGTCAGCAACAGCATCATTACATCCTATGTCTACCCCATCAGTGGCATTTGCCGTACGAGAATATATCCCTATTGTTCCTGAAGTATAAAGTAGCAAGTCTACATTAGGATTGAAATGAGTGTCAGCGAATCCAGTTGTTCCATTCGGTGTCATTCCAGTTGCTGCATGTGTCCATCCCCCGTTAAAAGTAAGTCTAAAAGAAGTATCAAGATCCTGTGGGTCTTTTAAATTATATTTATGAGTAACTGCAGTTCCTCCTACTACGGGGTATATAGCTTGTAATTTTGTCCATAGTCCAGCGTTTTTTAAATCTACAACCAAAGTGTTTATGGCACTTTCTTCCGTAGGATCAGTAATCCCAGTTGCTATTATAAATGCTAAAGCATCAGGATCTAATCCACTCCCCGGTAAGTTTTCAATATTTGGTATAGTATTACTAATTCCTAATTTCATTTTAATATAAAGCTAAAATATCATTAGGTGCAACAATTGTACTAATTACTTGTTTAACTAATATAGGCATGAATATACCTGGCTGTACTAATGTAAATTTTTTTATCGCGTCAGGTGGATAACCATCTCCAATACTATTGTCATATTTACCACTTTCCAGGATAACAGTTAGATTAGCTGCAGCAGCGGCTGCTGGGCTAAAGTACAAGCAACAACCAGCTTCTTGAGTATTAGGTATATCTATATTAGTTACAGTACACGTAAATCCTGCGCCTATACCCGAAGTTCCAGCTTGAATTAGAAGATCCCCAACTGCATATCCAGCTCCTAGATTTGAGCTAGTGGTTGAATCAAAACCAAAGTCGGTTATTAAACCATCATCATCAACAGCAAACACTGTCAATACTCCAGGTGCACTACCACCCGATAAGGTTATTGTATCATCAACAGCATATGGAGTAGCACCACCACTACCAGCATTAGTTACTACTATACCAGCCCAATTTAAGGGTGCAGGGAATTTTGTATTTATATTCCATGTATAATTAATAGCACCTATAACTACTGACCACGCATCGTGTGCAAATACTCTAGGTTGTTTATATTCTTGTCCTATTAAACTCATTATTTATTTTTTTTATTATAAAACTATTTTTCCTATTTTTTTAAGGATTATTAATACTAAGATTAAAAATAATCCTATATATATAAATTCTTTATATTTTTCCCACCATGATAATTCTCTAAACACTGCTTTTTCTACAGGGACTAAAGTCTCTATATATACAGTATCTCCTAGACATTCTACGTCATGATGAATAACTTCTCGTAAAGTGTCGTAATAATACTTTAATACAACTCGCTCATTATTTATCACTGTTGTAGTATCATGTAATCTTATTATAGTAGTAGTATCATAGTTGTAATTTTCAACTACTACAGTATCCCTTACTATAACAGTATCTTTCTGTGATAATTCAGGATGTCTAGTTATTAATCTATTTAACCTCTCTTGAGGAGAACAACTAATAAATAATAAACTTATTAATATTATTTTGATATAAGTTTGGATAATACTTTTTTTAACCATTCTTTTGTTTGATCTGCTTTAAATAAAAACAAGGATAATGACACTGATAGCATTACTAAAAATGCTGTTAATTCTACATCACAATGATGTCCATAGTAACAATAAGTATTAATACCTAATAATATTAAACCTATTAAGTTAGTAGCAATATTTTTAAATTTTGAACTCATAATTTATTACCATTTACTCCTTTTGTTATTTCTACCTGTAGGTCTTTTGCAATTTTTACCTTTGCATAAACTCCAGTCATTATTAGAACTTGTTTTTGTACGTTTTTGTCTTGGTGTTTTAGATCTCTTCCTTCTACCAATCCACCATTCTTTAAGTTTAGAATTTTTCTTTTTCTTAGATCTACTAGGATCAGGTATATCACCATCTGGAATATCAGGCTTATCACCCCCTTCAGGTTTAACTCTAGACTCACTTACATTTTGAGTGGAAGTCAATTCTTCTGGTTTCACATTATTTTCTTCCCACCACATTCTAGCTTTAGCATTATCTTTATGTACATATCCACCTTCAACTAGATCGTCATAAGTATGATTTGGATAATCCGTTTTTAATTTATCAATATACGCGTCCGGATCCTCGGTTTGAGCTCCACCTTTAGCCGTCGGTAAATCTTTTGTAATAGTCTCTTTTGCAGCACTAGCATTACCAGTTCCACTTCTAATCTCCCTGTCTGGATTATTTGGATCAACAACCCATGCTGAATTTTGCATATTTTGATTGGCTATCTTTAAAGCTTCTTCGTCAAGAGTTTGTTGCTCTCCTGGGTTCTTTACAATTTCTTCTATTTGAGCAGGTCCAGATAGCATTTCATCAGTTTCTGCCATATTTTGCATTGGATCTTCGTATGCCTGAGGACCACCATCAATACCCTCTTTTACACTTTCTCCTAATAATCCTCTATCTTCCATGTATTTAAAAGGATTAGATTGACCTCTAGGCTTCATCATAAATCCTCTACGGTTAGCAGGTCCAAAAGACTCTCCCATGCTTACTTCGTCTTCGTCACTTACACCACTTTTATCTCCAATCATGTTAGGAGCAGTTTTTAATTGCCCACTAAAATCAATATCTTTATCTGCGCCATAAGCATCTTTCTCCCAAGGTAAACCTTTGTTACCTTCATCAAACTCTGATCTAGGATATTTTACTCCTTTATAAGACACGCTGTCAGCATCATAATCTAACTTAGGAGAACCATCTTTATTTTTATCTACAATCATTTCTTTTAAATGATGTTTCTCGTGTTTAACAACTTCATCACGCTTTTTGGGATTACCTGCTACCTGAGTACTATTGTTAATAATTATAGTACCATTCTTATTAGCTTTACCCAGCAAATTAGGATTGTCAAAAGGCACCTCATGAACAGATGTAGGATCTATTTTATAAGGAGCTGTCATTTTAAAATTACCCATAACTATAATTATTTAAACGCATCAAAAAATTTACTAATACCGATTCCAAATGCTATACCTGAATATAACACGTTTCCTTGTATTAATATTAATAATCCTATTCCTCCAGCTGCTGCAGCATGGAATAACGGTGCGTTTATAATGTTTTTTAATTTTTCCATAATTTATTTTTTATAAGGGAACATTTTATTTAATTTTTCTTTTCTTTTGTTACATCCACAATCTTTAGTGGTTTTCTCAACAATTTTTTTAATACCTGTAGCTTTTGTAAATCTCTCTAGTGTATCTCCTAAACCTGCGTCTTTCTTTTTTTCCATTATATTATAATTTATTATTGTTTACGTCTTCATATTCTTTCGTTGCATCAAAAGATGGGCATGCTTTGTTTGCGAAATCATTATGGGAATGTATTACTGCTTCTGGATACATAGCTTTTAAAGTTCTAAGTACACACAATAAAGCTTCAGTTTGTTGGTAGTTTCTAGTATCTTTTGGAGTTTTACCATCGGCTTCAACTCCACCACAATAACATATACCTATTGAATTTCTATTATGTCCTTTGCAATGCGCCCCCATTTTAGCAATATCTCTACCTTTAAATATATTTCCTTCTAAGTCAATATAAAAATGATAACCTATATCACTCCATCCATTTCCTTCTATGTGCCACTTCTTAATAGTTTCTACTGAAACATCTTCACCTTCTCTAGTGGCTGAACAATGCACAATTAATTTATTAATTTGCCTCATTTTTTATTCTTATAAAGTTTATACCACTTATGTATGGTATAACCTAACGTTGCGGCTAACAATAGTATTTTAAGCATAGGTTCTAAAAATTCACAACAAGAGACTACAAATGCCCCTGCATTTACAACTAATAGTTTTATATCTATAATTTCGGTCATGACTTCATTGCATTGAGTACTGCGTTCCCATTATAAGGCACACCATCAATACGAAGACTAGATTTTATATTTTTGTCACGTGATTCCATTTTCCTAGTTCCAAGTTTTTCTTTAGCAAAGTTTAGTTTCTTACCTGCTGCTTTTTGTTTTTTTCCTTTTGTTGGCATAATTTATTTTTTTCTTTTTTTAGACAATTTTGCAAAAGTAAGAGCTAATTTCCCTTGTTTTCTTTCTTTTGGATTATCAGATTTTGAGGCAGCTACTTTCTTAGCGTATGGGATTGTTTGATCTTCTGGAATACCTAATGTTTTGTGTAATCCTCCTTCTTTAATTCCTCCTGAATCTATTCCTTTTTGAATCCAGTCTTTTTTAGCAGGTCCATGCATGCCCATTCCAGTACCACCCATAGTGTTTGGTGGAGTATTTGTAGCAGCGTCTGTACCTAAACTTTCTTGTGCTTGTGCTATTTGATCTTGAGTGTTATCTTGACTAGGTGCCATTGGATTCATAGATTGATTTTGTACTCCAACTGATGAAGCAATATCACCCATTTGTCCCGCAGCGGTCACTTGAGAGAGTGGTAAATTACCTTCTACAACACTACTAGCTCCTTGTTGTAATACCCCATTATTTACTGCTCCCCCTGCTCTGTTAAGTGGAATTGCTGTAGGATCATCCATATCTGGATTAACCATTGGGAAAGCGCTTCCCCTTGAATTTATTTGTTTCATATTGTTTTTTTGTTGTTCATACATGCCCATACCAAAAGGAGCATTATGACGTCGATTACTATCAGGGTCATTTATTGGTCCATCATGCTTATCAGTTTTCTCGTTAATTTTTTCTCTTTTGTTAAAATTTCTTTCTTTAATTTTTAATAATTTTTTTTCTTCTTTTATTCTTAACTTTTCTGCATGTCTCTCATTTCTACCACCATCACCAAAATTTCTTTCTTCTTGTAATTTTTCTTTCAATTCTTGATTAGCTAATTTTCTTTTTGCACTTGCTCTAATTCGAGGAGGAAGAGATTCATCATTACTTTTCCTTGCAAGAGCACCACTTTTAGCTGTCATATTCCCATATATTTCGTGATTTTGTGCCCATTCACTAATTTCACCCGTGTTTGCAGTTGCTCCTTTTGTAGCATTATTTGCCACTTCTTCATCTATATTAGTTAAATCTTCAGTACTAGTGGTACCAAGAGCAGTTGCCATATTTTTAGCAAAATCCAAGGTGCTGTTCCCAAGAGTAGCTGCTTCATCCCCAAATGTATTTCTGATACGCTCAGGAGATGAATATACATTTCCAGTGCTATTAGGGGTAATTAATTTATTAAAAGGACTGTTATGTTGTTTATATGACATTGTTTCTTGTTTTATCGTGATTAACCATACGAGCAGCTAAAGTAGTAACTTTGTGCATATAGTTAGTTTTTTTACTTATATTAGTTAAAGACATATCTTCTTCTCCTAACATGATTCGGTACATACGAGCGATGAGTTGTTTACACTTTAAGGAAACTTTATATATATTATATTTTTGAGTGGTTCTGTTTCGCTCTCGCCAAACTTTTATCCAACCTTCTTTTAATAATCTGTTCCAGCGTCTATTGTCCCAACTATAAGAGTACGTACCTTTTTTAAAATCATCTTTTGTAAATAAAGCAATTGCATCTAAATAAATTAATAGCTCGAGATCTGCTTCTTTAATATCACATGTCTTACATACCCATTTCCTAATAATTCTATAATGTTTTAATAAATTTAATTCCTTTAAATCTGTTGATGTTATTTTCCTCATTTACCTTTTCTAGCTCTTTTAGCTTTTTTCTTAGCAGCTTTCTTAGCTTTTCTATTATTTTTCTTAAGAGTTTTACTTGCTTTCTTTAAATTTTTTGCTTCTTTTTTACTAATCTCCCCACGCTTTCGTGCAGCCTTTATTTCTGCTTTATTTGATCTATGTTCTTTTCTTCTTTCTTTACCTTTCGAACCAGACTCAAAATCATCTCTAAATATTTTTTCTCCACTCTCACCGCGATAAGTTTTTGCTTCTTCAGCAGCTTCTGCCGCCGCTTTTTCTTCTGCAGCCGCCTTAGCATCATCCTCTTGTTTTTGTTGATTTCTAAGTTTCCAAGCTTTTCTTGCTTCAAGACCTCTTCCGCGAGTAAGTCTTTCTTGTGTATCAATTACTTCTTTATCTTCTAATGAAGATTTATCATCAGGCCCTAAATTTTTAACAGTTGCATCAGCAGCCCCTGATTTTTGTAAATCATTTTTAGTTTCATCAACTGAATTTTCTGTTGATGGCTCTGTAGGAGTTTCTCCTGCTACTGCTGGCATAGTTTCTTGCTTTGCTACGAACTCTGATTCATATAATGGAGACTTCATAGTCATAGCTGATTTGAATTGACCCGCAAAACATCCGCCTTTATATTTATTACCTTTTCTTAATCTACTCATAGAATTATTACTACATCTTGTTCTTTAATTACTTTATACTGAAGATCTTTTATATCTATACCAAATCCAGCATTTTTATCATAATATATTAAATCTCCCTTATTAAGGACTGTAACGCCCGTTCCAGGTTCTACTACTTTACCCTGGCGATACCTTATATCTTCTCTAGTTTCCTCAGTTAACAATAAACCTCCACTAGTTTTACCATCCGTTTTCATTGGTTCTATTACTATAAATTTACCTACTGCTTTCATGCTCTTATATTATTAATTACACAATCAGTGGATAAGATAGTGGTAGCTACGGAAGCTGCATTAAGTAAAGCACTTTTAGTAACCAACAAAGGATCTATTATTCCGGACTTTACCATATTTACTGTCTTTCCTGTAACCACGTCTAATCCTTTACCTTTTTCGTCTAATATAGGAATTTCTTCAATTCCAGCATTTGTTAATATAACTTTAAACGGTTGCTTGATTGCATTGTAAAGGATCTCCTCACCTATGTTGTTTGGATTAAGAGATTGACTTGCATTTAATAATGCAATACCTCCTCCTGGTAATATACCTTCTTTTATTGCAGCTTTTGTAGCACAAATAGCATCTTCTACTCTATCTCTTTTTTCTTTTAATTCTACTTCTGAATTAGCACCTACTTTTATAGTTGCCATTTTCGCCTGTAGTTTTGCTAATCTACGCTCTAGTCTTACAACTAGATTAGGATTAGTAGTATTTTTTATTTCAGCTTTAATATGAGATACTAAGTCCGAAACATTTTCATTATTAGAAGTGTTTACTTTTAATATTGTACTATGAGAATCTGAAACAGCTTTTTCACATTTTCCTAAACATGAGGGATCAAGTAAATCCATATCATCTCCTATGTCTTCGTTAATTACAGTGGCTCCAGTAAGTAATGCTAAATCAGAAAGAATATCTTTTCTATTAATTCCATAATATGGTGCATCTATGATATTTACCTTTAAATTTCCTTTTATTTTATTCATAGCTAAAGCATTTGATACTTGTGTATCTACTTCAGCAATTATCAAAAGAGATTCATTTCCTTTAATTATAAATTCTAAAATACTCTGAATACGTCTTAAATTAGGTATATTAGATTCAACTAGTAATATATAAGGATTTTCTAATTCGCAAACTCCTTTAGTTTTATCTGTAATAAAATGATGGTTTTTCAAAGGTTGATCATATTCCACCCCATCTGTCAAATGAACATGAGTATCTGGTTGATCATTAATCTCCATTGTAACCACTCCAGTTTCTTCTACTATAGTAAAAGCTTCTCCTATAATCTTTCCTAATTCTATATCATTATTAGCTGAGATAGTAGCTACTTGAGTTATTTTTTTACCATTAATTTTTTTAGAATTCTTTTCTAAATATTTAACTACTTTTTTAACTCCTTCTAAAATACCTTCTTTTATTTCTCTTGTAGAGAAATTTTTTCCGATTTTAGCTGCTTCCTTTAATATAGCCTCTGCTAAAACCGTGGCTGTGGTAGTTCCATCTCCTGCTTCTCCTACTGTACGTTGAGCTGCTTGTTTTAGTAAAGTAGCTCCAATATTTTCCAAAGGATCTTGTAATACTATTGAATTTGCTACAGTAACCCCGTCTTTAGTTATGCTTGGACTTCCATTAGTATCTTCTAATATAACACATTTACCACTGGCTCCTAATGTAGAACTAACAGCTTGTGTTAATTTTGTAACTCCTTTTAATACTTGTTCGCGCGCTTTGTCTCCAAAGACTACGTCTTTTACCAATTTTGGTTCTTCCATTTTATTTAATTAAATTATATTTTATTTAAGTAAAATCCCCACCGTAATGGGGATTTTTTAATTGTTTATTTTTTTGGTTCACCTGGTTCACCTGGTCCACCTGGTTCACCCCCGTCTCCCCTGTCTTTGCCTTCACCAAACATTGGTCCAGGAACATCGCCTTCAATAATTTCACCTTCAATAATTTCACCTTCAATAACATCACCTTCAATAACATCACCTCCGTCATCATCACCTCCAGTGTCATCATCTATAACATCCTCGTCTACGATATCCTCATCTACAACATCATCATCTATAACGTCATCATCTCCACCCTCAGAACACGAACAATCGGTCCAAGCCACATCGTAAGCTAGATCTGTAGCATATGAATACCCTGCAGCTATAAATGTCTCTGCCACGCAAACACTTTCCATTTTTTCATAACAACAAGCGTCTATTGTGATAAAGTCTGGAGCAGATGTAGGTTTCCAACTTTGTCCAATTGCATTACCCCACTCGCATACATTTATATTTACTAAAGGAAGAAGACCACCTGAAGGTACGCATGCATCATTACATGTTGCGTATTGTACTACGTCATGATATATGCAACAGTCACAATCAGCCTCAATAGGGGATTCATAAGCGTCGTCACATGAAGTAGCCGCGATAAATGTAGACCATAATTCAGTAGTGCCTAGAGATATAGTTGTTTCTACTTCTATACAACAATTTCCATCTACACAAGTACCAGGGGTGTTTAATTCTCCTACGTAATGCTTGCCTGGAGTATTGAACGGTGCTGGAATAGGATCTAATTCATCTTGATATCTCCAAGAGTCAACACCTTCTGAACACTTTTTCCAACGTAAATCTGCGGGACAATAATCTACATCTCCACATACTGCAATTCCTGCCGGGATAGTGCTGCCAGGTTGACACTCTTTAACTGGAGCGGTATAACACCATGTATCATCACCTATCTGTATATAAATATCTGGATCTGGAACTTCACAATCGCATCCACCTCCTTCAAAATCATATCCAACCCAAATTACTGGTTGAAATATTGCTGAATCATATCCTGGACATGCTGTATATTTATAAGTACATGGATTTAAACAACATTCACAATCTGATGGATAACTTTCAATAGGTCCAGCACATGGGAATGCTCCTGCTACAGGTTCACCTATACTACCAAGGTATTCATAACAGTGATGCGTACTTGGATCTCCATCACAGCAATATCTATCTATTTGACCTACTGGAATTCCTGGATCTGCTGGCACGGTAACATATGGGCCACCATCACATAATTGCCATGTATAAGTAGGACTCTCACCTGGGCAATAATCTGCATCATCACACGGAGCAGCAGGTTCCCCAATAACATTATAACCTGCACTATCTGCATCATCACAAGTATTGACTGGATCACTGTAACACCAAGTCTCTAAACTTACAGCATCTTGAACAACGATATTAGATGGAACTGGTCCATTACATATACAAATTGACGTAGGATCCATACCTACATCAAATGTTAGTGTTGCCGGAAATGATCCAGAAGCACCTACACATGCTATATATTTATAATTACAACGATTAGTACAACAATCACATTCATCATGAGTGTCTCCAAGTGCAATACATGGATCGAAGGTACCACCTATCGGTTTACCCACATCTCCTACGTATTCCCAACAATTTACAGTTTGGAATTCCGTTGCAGCCTCACAACAATACGGGAAGGTTTTTCCGATTGCATGTCCTGGATCTACACCTATCGTAACATATGTATCAGGTTCACCGCATTTTACATAACTGTATGTAGGTAGTGCTCCTCCACAGCATGTCTCACATGTTATAGCTGAGCCTGCTAATGTAGCTAATTCTATATACCAACATTCAGTGGGGCTTGGTTCAGGATGAGGTATAATATCACCATTTAACGTAAGACTACTTATATAACCTGGAGCTAATGCCCCTAATGTTTCATCACATGTATATATCCATTGGTTGTAATTTACATGGTCAGTATAACAATTTTCTCCTTCACAGTAAACCGGTTTTATAACGTATGTTGTTGGACAACCACCACTACCACCACCAGTACTTTTAAAATCTATAGTCTTAGTAGTATCATCTCCAGTAATAGTTACTGAAGCATCTGACGATGTAAAATTAATTATTGTTGCGCAATCAACTGCTGAAACTAAATCTCCTACATCAGGTTTAATTTGAGACATTGAAGTAGTACAAAAATCCCCTGTTATCAATGCTATTATAGCACCAATCCCAGTTATTTTAGTTTTTTTGTTATCCGCTTCGTCTGTAATTACAATTGAATCATGTAATGAGGGAATTGTTTTTACCGGATAGGTATATATTATAGCCATGTTTTAATTTTTTTCTTAAAAGCATTTAGCGGATGAATAAATCCACCCGCTTAAATTACTTTATCTATCTATCTATCTTTTCTTACTTCTATTTCTTCCAAAGTGCTTGCTAATTGGCGAGCCACCCCCATACTTGGGACCTTTTCCGAAAGACTTTGCTTTACCTGACATGCTTGGCGCTTGATGATGTCCTGGATTTTTTAATGTGTGAGCATTGTCATATTTAGATGGTCCATACATAGCGCTACCATAGTATCCTGCACCTTTTGGAGGGTTTCCATCTAGAATGCCAAGTTTGTTTTCCTTCCCCATATTATCCATTGCATGACCTCTGTAATCAGTTTCAGCATCATGAACTCCCATACTTGGGCCTTCGTAATCTTTATAGTGGTGATTTATATCACCCGCCTTTGTCTCTACACCGTCTTTATCTTTTCTTTTATATTCATGTTTTCCTTCACCATATGCAGCCGTTCCATGCATTGCTACTGAGTTATAACCTTTTTTAGCACCGGCTACTGCTGCCGTCACTTGTTTCTTCTTCTTTGATACAGCTTTTTTAACTTTATCTTTTGCTCCTTTAACTTTATCTTTTGCTCCTTTAGCTGCGTCTGATGCTTTTTTACCTGCTGCAGCTATATCCTGTCCAGCTTTTTTAATCTTCTTACCTCTATTTTCTTTTCTGTCTGCTTTCTTCTTTACCTTACCTTTAACCTTAGCTAGCTTCTTAGCTTGTCTTCCTGCTTGTTTTTCATCTTTAGCATCTTGCTTACCTGCGATCTTATCTGCCTTTGCTGTTTTTACTCCAGCTTGACCTCTTTTTTTAGCTGCTCTTTTAGTTTTGCCTCTAGCTTCTAATCTATCTGCCTTAGCGCTTTTTCTTTTTGCTCTTCGTCTTAAGCGATCTTCACGAGCCTCTAACGGAGATTCTTCTACTTGTGTTGCCATTGTCTTAATTTTTGTTAATTAACTATTGTTTTTTACTTATAAGTTTAGTGTGGTTTATCTACATAGATAGCTATTCACAGGTAAACTTAAAAATTTACATAATATATATAGAAGGTTAGCGTAGCCCCCCTATTTTTTCCTTTTTCTTCAAAAACCAAAATGATTTATAATTTACCGGGTCCCCCTTTTTCCCCCTTATTTCCCTTTGCCCCCTACCCCGCCCCCTCCCCTCCCTCCCCTCCTTCTAATATCTACAAATCTACTACGTTTCTATTCAGATAATATATATGTAAATCAATTAATAAATAACTTAAAACAAATCAAATGAAATCAATTAACTTACCTTTCGTAGCAATCGCAATCTTCTTTATCACAATCGTATCAGTAGTTGTGTATCACTGTGTAACAGTTGGAATGCATTGCGCAATCTAGATCGATGCATGATCTTGTTGATCAGGCCTGATTCTGCAATAAGATCGGAAGACTATACTCCACTATACTCGATATTCTAGTATTAGTCTTTTATAACTTCTACAATCTTAATACGACTAATGTTAGATAATATATATGTAAACAAATTAATAAACAACTTAAATCTTAAATTATGAAAATTACAAAAAACCAAATCAAACTTTATTCTATTTACACAGTATTAACTTCATTAGCATTATATGCAACTTACTTAATTACAATACTTTCAGTATTTTATTTAACAAAATAATTTACAAATTAAATACGACAATAAATAGATAATATAAATGTAAACAAACAAACAAATAAATTAAATTAATAACAAATAAAAACTATCAATTATGACAAAGTTAACTAAAAAAAGATTTGTAATAAGCAAATCACTAATCGGAAAAAATGTTGAAATAACTTTCACAAATAAAAAAGATGAAACTTTTACTTACAATCACGATGAAGTATTTTCACTAAATCAAGAAAGATTACTAAGTATGAAATGTTTCAATGAGTATGGAAATTACACAAATAGTAATAAAATACCAAACTGGGCGAAGTAATTCCAGTTTGTATAAAATATGAAGTGGACAGTCTGAGATTTTAAATCAAGAAAGTATTTCACTACATAAAACCACTCGAAGTTGATAGTCATAATTTAACGAGTATAAATAACACGAACACATGACTTTGCACCTGGCAGTTTACAACGGTATACTCATAAAATAATAGTTGAGTACGAGTTCGACTCTCGTTATTTGCCACCAAATAAATACTTCTATCTTGTTGATAGACAAAGAGAAGAAGTAT
>Ga0098061_1000936_pt1 | contig 14266 bp, 9 predicted proteins | sample 22_taG_FD_92579 | JGI IMG/M metagenome (GOLD analysis project Ga0098061, IMG submission 92579) | Marine viral communities from the Subarctic Pacific Ocean - 22_ETSP_OMZ_AT15343 metaG | ecosystem: Environmental > Aquatic > Marine > Oceanic | place: Subarctic Pacific Ocean | collected 2015-01-20 | reverse complement strand
ATTAGCATAATCAAGGAGATTGCATCCGAAATTATGTAATGAATCGTAAAATATGGAATTGAACTATATTAAAAAGGATGTAAAAATATGGCATACTATTTAGGAAGAGATGTAACTGTTACTCTAAAAACGGAGAGCGGCAGTAGAGGTGTTACTGCAGCAGGAGCAATGGATTCAGACGGAACTGGTGGTTTCGCAACTGATTCTGCAGCTTCAGGTGACGCAGTTACCGATTTAACTAGCGTTGATATCGGTATAGGCGTTCAAGATGAAGATATCACTTACATGGGAAATAAATCAGTCTTAAAGGCTGAAATTAAGAAAGAGACTACATGTAGTTTGACTCGTAAAAAGTCAGATGCTACATGGGAAAAAGTGTTTAATGCAGCTCGTTGGGGTGTAAATTCAACACCAGCACTACACGATGGTTTAACTGCTCCACCTTCAGCAGCAGCTGGAGCGGCAGATTATGGATATCAAGTAATAATAAACATGAGTGCAGCTAGCGATATATTAACTTTGAGAAACTCTACAATCACAGGTCACAGTGTTTCACTAAACGCAGATGGAACTGCAGACGAAACACTCGAATTTGTAACACAAGTAGCACCAGTGGTATCGTAGGTATAACAATGGTTTACTATAGAGGAAGCGACGTTCAGGTTTATATAACCACAGAAACAGGCGAAGCTGGAGTAAAGGTTGCTAGTGATAAATGTATTCCGGACACAGGTTCGGATGCTACTACACATTTTGCACATAAATTAGCATCAGGTTCTCTAACTACTACTGGTAATAATGTTACTGACCTTACCGGTGTTGATGTTGGTATATCTGCTCAAGATGAAGATATATCTTATGTGGGTAATATGGCCGTTCTTAAAGCTGAGATTAAAAAGGAGACAACAGTTTCTTTAACTCGTAAAAAATCAAGTGCAGAATGGGACACTATTTACTGTGGACCAATAACAAATTTATATGAATATGACAATGATAATTTGGACCATGGAGCTCGTTGGGGTATAGCTTATAGAGCCTCTGGTGGAGGTTCTAGTACTTCTTATTTAATATCCAACGGGGGAATTGCACCAAAAGACCATGGAGAGGCAGCAGGTACAGATGTTACATTTGGTTATAGAGTACATGTTCGATTAAAAGATGGAGGGACATGGTTATCTATTCCCGGTTGTCAGATTACAGGGCACTCAGTAAGTATAAATGGTGACGGTACATCTGATGAAACTCTAGAATTTTCTACCAATGTTGATTTAAAGGTTGGAGCAAGCGCAGGTGATGTTACTGTTTTAACAGCAACCGATATGTGAGGTTATAAATGGCAAAAGAAGAGAAGAAAGAAGTTAAAAAAGAAAAGCCTAAAAAAGCTGAATCTAAAGCAATTAAATGTACAACTATTTTTTTGGATGGTGTAAAGACTTATGTTTTACCAGATGATAAAAAAGTGGCTGCAAAAGATACAGAAGAAGTAGGTATTAATATACACAAAACAAAGGACGGAAAAGTTTTAGACGTAAACGTCCCATAAAAATCTCTTAATATTTAAGAGAGGAGTGTTAAAATGACAGAAGAGAAGAAAAAAGAAATATGGACAATAGACGAGTTAGTAGGACTAACCGAAAAAGTGCAAAGTGATAGCATAAGTTATCAAGAAAAAGAACTACCAATACAATGGTGTGATTTGGTAGAAAGTGAAGAACCAAAGGTTGATTTGGCTTCAGTTGATAAAGCAAGTGAGGAAGAGAAGCAAGAAATATTTGCTAAATTTGGTACCGAAAGAGTTTTAGTAATGATAGAAAAAGCCAATACTAAAAACCCTGAAGGAGCAACTATCACTCGTGAATCATGGGAAAAGATACCAGCTACTATAAGGTGGCAATTATCTAACCGTGTTTTAGGTAACAAGGAAGTCGGAGAAAATTTTCGTTGAGTGGATGAAAGAGGCGGTTGAACCAGTTTTTCTTTATATTCCTTTGATGAAAGGTTTAGGGATGAGTTGGGAGACGCTTAAGCGTACACCTAGATGGGAATTAGAAGGTTTACTTTTCGCTTTATCTGAATATAACGTGCTTCATAGTATGGACGGTTATACAGCTAATCAAATTGGTCAATTAGCTAAAGACCAACCAGAAATTCGTTCAACATGGAATGATTATCAGGAAAAGAAAGCAAAATATGAAGAAAGAGCAGGTATAATAAAAACACCTCCTTCCTTCAAGGAATTACTTAAGTAATGGCATCTATAGCATCGTATAAAGTACAATGGGACTTCGTTCTTGGACAACGGTCTAGAGATAACGTTATTTCTGGAACAGAACGAACTGTTAGTGAAATACATAATAGAGTCGCAAATGCTGATAAACAAGCTAGTAGACAAAGAGAACAAGAATTTAAAGGACATTTAGATAGTTTAGAGGGTATTTCAGCTAAATCTGGTGAAAATTTACTTAGACAGAAGAAAAGGATAGCTCAACAAGCTGCTGGAACCTATAAAGCAGGAGCAAGAGCTCGTGGTAAAGCTGCAGCTTCTACACACGGCACTGTTCGTACTCAAGAGGCAGGTATAAAAAGGGTTGCTCAAGCTGGTGAACAAGCATATAAAAGAATACAAGCAAGGCGTAAAGACATGCTTGGTAGAACTGGTGCAGCTTCCTTCCAAAAAGATTTAATAAAGTTTTCAAGATTATCTCAAAAAGAGCAAAAGGCTGAATTAGAATTACAAAGAGGTCAAAATGAAGAATTAGAAGAGGAAATACGCTTAAAGAAAGAAGCTTATCATGCAGATAAGGGTGATATGTCGAAATCTGAGCAATATTCAGCTCGAAAAGAATATGAAGATTTAGAAATGGAGTTGGGTGAACGTACCGCAATGCTCGATGAGTATAATAATGTAATGAAATCTGGTAAACCTCTCGAAGATGCTCATATTCAAAGACAAGGTAAATTAAAAGAAGCCATAGGTAGACTCAATGCTTCTAGAGGAGAACAAAAACGTTTAGAAAAAGAAATAAGTTTTCAACGTTCTCAAGCTTATACTCAATTAACTAGAGAAATAGAAAGTACAACAGGTGAGATAGGACAGGGTTTAAGAAACGCTTTTGTTTATGCTACAGCTGCTATGACTGCATTTTATTATAAATTAAATGAAGTTAATCAAACCGTTATGCAGTTTGAAAACGAACTTATTAATGCAAAATCTATATGGCAAAATTCTAACGATGAATTATTCCAATTATCAGACCAAGTGGTTCAATTTGGTAACACATTCGGTATTGAAATGAACAAAGCTACAGAAGGTCTCTACCAATATGCATCCGCGGGTGTCGAGGCATCAGAAGCAATGGAAATGCTTACACATACACTTACCCTAGCTATGGCTGTTCAGGGAGACCACAATACTTTATCCAAACTTACTGTTCAAACTATTAAAGGTTTTGGAATGGAATTTTCTGCAGCTGAGGAAGTTACAGATAAGTTTGCTCATGCTATTAATAAATCTTTGATAGAGTGGGATGACTTAGCAAGCTCTATTAAGTTTGCTTTGCCTTTCTTTATCTCTACAGGGCAAAGTCTAGACCAATTACTGGGGGCTTTACAGATATTGACAGATAGAGCCCTAGAGGCAGGTATAGCTGGTAGGGGTCTACGTCAAGCCCTAGCAGAGTTTACACAACATGCTGAAGATAATGCTGCTGCATTTAGGAAACTTGGTATAGAGATTCTCGATGTAGAAGGTAATATGTACCCTCTAGACCAGATTGCACAACAGTTTAATGACACTTTAGGTGAACAAGCTACCGATATGGAAGTTATGATTACTTTGATGGAAGATTTGAATGTTCGTGGTGCAACTGCTTTTATACACTTAGTACAAGGGGCCGATGAATATTCGGCTGCGGTGAAAGACCTTGCTAATTCAGCTGGAGAATCACATGAAATGGCTATGGTTCAACAGGAATCTTTAGCTAACCAAATTCAATTGTTGAAAAACGCTTTATTAACTCCTTTTTTATTAGCTGATGAAGTAACAAGAGCTGATGGTCACATGAATGAATTTTTAGCGACATTACATAGTATAGTGCAGATGTTTGAAGATTTAATAGTTACTGGTGAAGATGGTCATAAAACCCTGACGGATATTGGTGAATTTATGAGAGATTTCGTTGTTGTAGCTATGCAAGAATTTGCTTTATTAATGATGCAAGTTATTGATTTAGTGAGGGAGTGGGAATCAGAAAATGAAGCAGCTTATGGAACAATAAGTTTGTTAGTAGTACCATTAAATGCATTATTGAAAATCTTAAAGGATTTAGGACCTCACTGGATAAACACCATAATGTTTTATAGAATAATGAGTAAGTTATTACCTATGCATATTGGTAATACAATACATCAATTACAATTAGAGATGACACAAATAGCTCTTATGGAAAAGGACTTAGCGTTGAAACAAGTTGATATAGCTTTAACCAATGCTCAAATACAATTGCAAGTATTGGAAAATACCGCAGATTTGGACCATTGGGAAATAGTAAAACAACAGGTTGCGATAGATACAATACGTGAAAAACAATCAAAAATAAGACATGCAGATGATGCGATTGATTATTCTATGACATTAAAATTAATAGGTGCTAAATTAACGTTAAATGCTGCTATGTTTTCTTTAGTTGCTATTTCAGGTAAATTTGCACAAGACTCACCAAAAACAGCATGGGCATTGAGTGCTATTGCAGGAGCTATAGGTGGAGTTGCTATAGCATATCAAATTTTCAAAGATACAGTTTTTAAGGGAGGTAATATATTTTATGCTATTGCAGCTGGAGCAGCTGCAGGAATGTTATTCCATGGATTAATGAAAAAAATGATGGCACCACCAGATATGTCTGAATGGGATAGTAAACTATCAGGAGTAGGAAGTAGAACAACTTCTGATTATACAACACCAGTATATGATACAGGTGGTCGTGTGTTACCAATGTATGCTACTGGAGGAAGAGCAAGGGGACAACATTTCCCTGTTTTGGTAGAACCCGGAGAAACTATAATATCGAAAACTCAAAATATGCTTGGTGTTGGGGCAGCTGGTATAACAGTTCATGTGGGAGATGTTTATACTCAAGATGGTACAGATTTTGCTGATAAATTAGCAGAAGCTTTACCATTAGCATTACAAAGACAAAGTGATATAGGAGGAATATAATTATGGTAGAATTTAGAAGAAAAGAAGTTGTAACTAACTTTGGTGAATTGAGTGCAGTATTTGCTGATTTATATGATGGCACTGGTGGTCTTAATTATGGAAGAACTTTTAAAGTTAATGATTCAAGCGCTGCTCAGGATAATTATGGTTTTAGTTCTTTAAAAGGTGGACCGAATACTACTAAAGCTTTTTTTAGAACAAAAGTAGCTCCAAGACCTGTGTATGGTTCGAGTGAATTAAAACGTATGGATGCTTTTATTTTTATTGAAGATGTTCTTTTAGATGAAGAGACTTCAATTACACCTAATTTTAATTTTTTTAAAGCTAAACAAGATGTAGTACCAGAATCATTAACAACTGGTAATGTAAGATTGAGAGATAATACTACTAGAGGTTTTGGTCATATAACAGCTATGGCTGCTCATATGGATGGATATATATCAGATTCTGAAGCTTTTACAGGTGAAGAAAATCAACATTCATATAGTGCTACAAGCTATTTTAGAGGTGTAGGACAAACTGTAGAAAAGTTACAGGGTGGTCTATGGTTAGAAGCGAGTGACGCTTGGAGCCATGGTTATTCCGCTAAAGATGACAAAAAGTATAAGGACAGAGAATGGCCATACTATCACAGACACAAATCTTCCTTTATGGGTGCGTTTGGTGAAACTTTAACTCCGACAGGTGGTGGTGAGTCGAGAAAAGTTGTTTTTATTGAAAATAGAGATTATACTAGTAGCTCTGCTGTCGAAGGACTGAAATCAGGTTTATGGACAGGAAGAAAAAAGGCTGCAGGCGGGCAGAGGGTTTTATTTAAAGATGGTGATATTAAAAATTTAATACAATCTACTATTACGACACCCATAACAACCGATTCCACTTATGCTAATCAGATAAATACTACAAATACTTTTTTTGATGTAGTAAAACAAGATAGAGAAATGATGATAGACCCATCAAGTCGAGACCCTTTATTGATAGGAACTTGTTTATCTAGATTTAGTACTGATAATTTATTACATAATGATGGACAGAGTATGGAGATGTTTGCTTATTGGGAAGGAGATAATAGGGTAGACGATTCGGAAGACCCAATGGGTATACTTGTGCAGATACAAAAAATGAAACAATTATATAAACCCTATATTAATCCAAATCCTACTGATTATGTTAATACGCAAGAAACTTTCGTTTCCTATGGTCCAGTTCCCTTTGCTGCTCATATGTTTCCGGGATTTTATGGGAAAACTACTATAGATGCCGCAACCAGTGTTAATACACATATTTCAAATAATGAAATTTCTAAAGGTACTGAATCCGTCAAACCTGTAGTAGGTAGTCAAATAGTATTTGACGATTCTGGTGGTTGGGACACAACAGGTATTGAACCAAATACTATTTACTATGTTAGCGAAACAGCACCAACGGGTACAGCAGCAACATGGTTTAAACTTACGACAGACCCTAAAGGCACTGCAAGTGGTAATATCACATTAGGTGGTACAGCTGATACTGATTTAAAAACTTTTTCAAGTGGTTACACAGGTGTTACTTCTGATTACGGAGGACATAGTAATGGTACTATAGAAATAGATATTAATTTTAAAAATTTAGATACTGCTGTAGCGTATGGCTCTGGTGCTTCTGAAAAGTTTTCTTTAGTTAAAAGAGCTTTTGTTGTAACTTTTGGTTTTCATAAACCTAGTACAGGAGATAATTTAATGAGTTATATAGAAAAACATACTCCTAGTGTGAGTAACGCTGCTTCTATTATTGGAACTAATACACACGCGCCACTTTTAGCGTGGTCTTTCTTTAGAACCAAATCTTCAGCTCAAGATTGGGCAGATGGTGTACATGTTGTAGATATTTCGAAATGGTTAATGAATACAGATTTTGATGGTTCAAATCATAAAGATTTTTATATTCTTGAAACGAGTGATACTGATGAAAAGGGTAGCCCAATAGTAGATAGAGGTGTGATACCTTCGGGTGAGTATGTTACTTTCAAAATTCATTGTTCCCCATGCACAGGACTTTATGGGGATTCTTTTGAATATAGTATATGTGACCCAACAACTGGTATACCCTTACCTTATCAAAGTAGTACTATGGATTATAATAATTATGACCCAGTAGATAGCGATACACATATGGCAGGAGCAGAATGGATTACAGATGCTTGGTGGACTGGTAGAACAGGCGCTGATAGTGGAGGACTTGATTTTTGGACTAAGGGAACTGGTGGTGGAGTTGATTATTTTGAGGCTGGCGTTGAGAACCAAATGGACGGAGGAGGGCCGTCAGGCCTTAACGCAGTTTGGCCTAGATATTTAACGATGTGGTTAGTTAATTATCCTAATAGTTCTTCAACAGCAAGTTCAGATAATATGTTAGAACAGGATGGGGGAGAACAATCTGTTACTATTAATAGTGAAACTGAATATGTACGAAGACCTACAACTAGTTCGGTCTTTATAGATGGTATACGTTTTAAAAATTTTAATTTTAGACACGATAATGCTACATTACCTAGTAAAGGAAGTAAACATAGTGGATTAACTATACCTACATCTATTAGTTCTCATGGAAATTATTACTCTCCACCATTTTTTGGTTCACATCCTAATTTACCCGGTTCAACAACTCTTTGTTTTGGCACTGATGAATATAATGATTTTATGGATGCTACTGAAGCAGGTGGTATATTGTTAAGTGATTTTAGAACTGACCTTTCAAATAATCAGAGTTTACCATATCATAATATAAGGGCTAGTATGTCTACTGATTACAACAGTGATTATTATGCAACTTCTGGAACTATATTTACTGATATTGTTACTAATACAACTACTTCTACAGGTGGAGAAAGTTTCTTTGGTAACCAAGCTAGGACCTCACACATAGGAGGTGGAGCAGCAAATAATGTTCAACATGATTCATGTTTCCTTTTAGATGTTGATAGTACATTAGCGAATGCATTGGTATATGATACTGGTACTGGTAGTGTGGATAGTTTTACAAATAAGGGATATATAAAAATACAAGGAAATATAGAATCCGCGAGCGATGTTAAGGATGGTATATCTACTAATACGCCAGATTTAACCAAGAGGGAACTTATTTATACTTCAGCTAGAGTATTGAGAGCGGCTCATAGTGATAAGTCTATTTTAAAGGTAGACACGGTTGTACCATTCTATGGTCACGAAGGTGACAATCTTATAGCTTATTTATATGGTAGTGCATTTAGAGAAACAGACCATGACGGTGTTGGTACTATAAATACTAATGGAGGAGATGCGAATACTTGTAATACTACAGTTAAATTAATAGAAATAATAGATTCTAAACATATAAGGGTAGAATGGAATGGTAAAAGTAATAACGGATATAATATGACTAGTGATTATCAATTACCTTATCTTATGATGTCCCCTCTTAAATATTGGATATTTATTAATATTGATAATTATAATTTATCACCATCAAGGGGCGCAGGTAATTACACTGGTGCTAGTATAACTTTTCCTATTGAACATTATCCATCTCGTTCTTATAATTCAGCTATTTTAACTAGAAGTCATGCAGCTGGAGATTCAACAGTTCATCAACATTATGGTACATTTGGTATGACTTATAACGAATATTTATATAAAGATGCTCCTACTATTACTGGCAGTTATGAAAATGCTTGGAATCATAGCCGTCTTGACCCTGAAGGTATTTTAGATTTAGAAGACTGGGGTTTTGGAGATTTTGATAAAGATACGAATGAAGGTGGTTTTCTTTCCAAAGATATACCTAAAATTAATCAATATAATATTTCTAAATTTTACGATATATTTAATGTAGATGGTGAATTAGAGCCAGAAGATTCTATAGAGTTTATGTTATTAAGTGATAATAGTAGTAAACATGAAATGATATACCATAATAATTTAACTGGTTCAGGAGCAGGAGCGGATGTAGATGCACTTCATACAAAAAGATTACCTTATTTTGTTACAGTTTTCGAGGATGAATTACCTGTATCACCCACACTTACAACTAAACCTTTTGAACAAGACCCATTTTATCCAGAATTTATTTGGTCTGATGCAGATGAAGATGATTTATGGTATGGTTTATTGATTATAGATGATAAACCTATAAACTCTCAATATCATGGTGGTATATTACATTTACCATTAAATGACAAAGGAGATAATCTTGCTACAAATACAAACAATGTTGCACAAAAATTATGGAAGTACAATTCAGATGCTGGAAGTACTTCAGAGACTGCACTCACAGCTTCATCTTCAGCTACTTATGATATGGAAGGTTTAGCTGGTAATTGTTTAAGATTTGATGGAGTAAATGATTTAGTTACGTACACTCCTTCTAGTGGTAATACTTTCACAGATATAACAAATGCCTTCACTTTCATAGTTCATATTATACCTGATATAGATATTTCAGGAGCCACTAACACAATATTTACATCTAACCCTCTTAACGTCAATTTTAATGCAAGCACTTCACAAATAGAAGTTAAAGTTTATGAATCGAGTGGAAAGTATGTTGACCTTTATTCTAACGCTATAACAGTGGATGGTGAAACACCGACATGTGTGATAGTAACTCTGGATGGTGATATTACTAATGGAAATGTGAAATTATATATTGATGGAAAATTAGATGACCAAAGTGGATTGATACAAGCAGGAGCCTTGGATTCTGGAGCTAATAATAGTTGGGGCGTAAATGACACTGCTTATATATCAACTACTTTTGCATCTGTGGGTTCTGGTAGTAATAGTTTTGATGGTAGAATAGAGGAAGTTGTATTATATAATAAAACTTTATATCCTGTAGTACCTTCGAGTGGTTCCTTTGTTCTAACAAAACCGTTGGTGGAAACAAGAAAGGGTAAGCCTATATCCTATTCTGCTAGATTATTTATTAAAGATTATCATAATATACGTGGTAGTACAACAACAGAAATAGCAACATCGGCTTCAGTTTCATGGAAGAAGGCAGCATTTAGGATAGGTGATTAATAATGGGAAGCGCACCAACAGATTTCGTATTTAAAGCGTATAAGACAGAGGCAGATGCCATAGGTGATAATAATGCCTTACAAGTAGCAAATAACACAGCTTTTGTAACAAATAAAGAACAAGCTGCGGGATATAACTTTTTTACACATGAAAAATATTATTTCAGAATAATATCTAATGACCCTGTTATGGAGTTTTATATTGATTGGGACGATGGAGAAGATAATGACCCTAAAGGTAACGCCAATTATACTTCAATTAAATTTGAATCGCCACAATTTATAGGAATCACTAGCCATATATTTACTAGAGATAAAGTTCATTATCCTAAAATAAGATGTAAATCGGTAGATGGTTTTTGGTCTAAATATTATCAGGCTTTCGGAGATGATAATTTTTCAGGTATAGATACGTTAATTGGTATAACGACATTAAATTCATCTAATGATAATTACAAAATCATATCTAATGTAACATCGGGTACGTCTCCTGTAGCAGAATCTATACCAGTTTTTGGACCTACTCCGAAACCACCCGTAGCCGTTTTAAAAGCAGATAGGAAGAGAGTATATGCTGGTATTACAAATAAATATCTTTCAGGTTTACCCGGCGAGTATAATGGTAGAAAAGTTCGTTTAAGTGGTGCTACTTCACAAATTGAAGCAGCTAGAACTGATGTTATTGTGAGAGTTACATACACAACTATTGGAGAAGATGGTGATACAGCTTCTACTACTAGAGGAGATATAGTTGTTGCAGATATGTCTTTTGGGGGTGTAGCTAATTTACAAGGCGGAGGCGCTTATATTATTAATATTCTTAAAATAGAATTAGTTAATCTATTAGAAGATACAGTTGATGCAGATACAGGGGGTGCATCAACTACCAAGTTATATCCCGGTGAGAAAATAATGCTTACTGTAGGTAACGATTCAACAGGTGCTTTTGAGACTAAAAACACAACTCCACAAATTATAGGTGAAGTATCTCTAGGTAATCCTATAGTAGAACTGGGAGATTCTAGGTCTACCGTTACTCTAGATGCTACAGAGAGTTTCGCAAGATGTCCTGAGACAACTATTGATGAATATCGTATATGGGATGGTGATTTTTTAATAAATTATGGTTTTGCAGAATCTGAACCTTTCTTAGCAGCTAGCTCAACTAATATCAGTGATATTTTTGCAGATGGCTCAGGTGTAGATACTTTAAGAACTTATAGTGGAGTGAAGACAACTTCATACGCTTTCCATCCTACTGCTGAATTTACTGATGAAGACCATAGATGGTTACCAAAACAAATGTTAGCGATGACTCAAGTTAAAGCTTCAGAATCTGCAGTTAAGGCTGCTACAGGAACCACGAATGATAGCTTAGCTACTTATCAGTATTCTTTTTTAGAACATTGGGTTCACGAAGGTGAATCAAATAATTATGGTGAGGATAGGACTGGTATAGCTACTTATGGGTGGCCTAGTGACATGTCTAGTTCGGCTGGATTTTGGTTTAAAAGTGCTGAAGGTGATGGATGGAAAGATTTATTAACAAGAAATAGGTCACCCGGTATGGCTGATGCTTCTTATACTTATTCCTTATTTTCTGCCACTGATGTAGACTCCTCTGCTAATAACGATTACTCGATGGTAGACCCTACTCGTTCTACTGCTTTAGATATTGATGGTGCTCCCCACACAGCTGTTATGTGTGTAAGAGATTCAAAATGGACCAAACAGTGGTGGGGAAGTGGTGGAGCTCCTATTAATACAACTACTAAATCGTGGCCTAGAGCGGGTATTGTAAAACCCGGTACTGTATCTGCTAATGGTGATTGGGCTACGGGTTATGGTCATATGGAAATAAGGGTAGAGGCTTTTTACACTGCTAGGGATGGTGATTCCTATGCTTGGAAGCCACTTAAGATGATTAATAAAACTAAACATCCTGATTATGATAATACAACTTGGTACACTTCTGGCGCAATGGAGTGGGAAGAACCAGAGGATTGGGTAAGCTTGGACCCCGGTTCAATACCTGATAGATATTGGCCTGAAGGGGATTTTGAAGGTGATGCTAATGCATTTTCTCGGGATGTTGATGAGGGAGACGTGAATTATTTTGACGTAAACAATAGGTGGAATGCTACCAACCCTAAATACGGAATAATGTTTTTAATTGAAACTACAGGAGCAGCTACTAGTACTACTGCAGCTTCTTGGGGTTATCATTCTGTGTGGAATTCTTTCCCATGCTCTAATCAACACAGCATGCTTATAGATGTTATAGACCCTATGTGCGTGTCTTTAAATAATCGCGCTATATCTCAAAGTGTGAGTTTTACACATAAAGGTAAATATCAGATTATAGAAGATAGAATGGGAAAGGCAGATATAAGAAAAATAGGTGCTTCAGGTGGTTCTATTAAATTTGGTGGCGTAGATTTAATTGATACAGAATATACTAGAGATAAATTTTACGATTATATGAGAAAGGCAACACCAGTCTATATGGATGTAACTCATAAGAGTGGTAATATATCTAGATTTTTTGGAGTCATAACTAATATGTCAGAAGACCATCCTACAAGTAATCAAATACCTAAATTCGGTCTTTCTATGCAAGTTTCTCATATGATATATATGAATTCTTCAGGAGTTATACAAAGCGATGGTTATGTTTCATTAGGTGGAGATAATATAGATGAGTTCAAATACATATAGTAATCCTCGTTTGTTTATAGGAAATGTTCAAATAAATAGTTTTGATTCAGTCTCATTTACCGATTCTGGAAAAAATCAAGCAACTAGTTTGAATGTCAGTATATTAGACCCAGAATATAGAAGAGCAGCCTTAATAGGTAAGGAAATAAAATTTTTTTTAAATTATGGCTCGGACGATACTGTTCCTTTTTTTAGAGGTAGAATAAGGTCAGTAATTCCTTCAGATACGAAAATTAGTATTTCTGCTTTTGATGTTAGAACTTTTTTAACAGGTAATGAAAGTATACCCCTCTCCCTCACTGATAGTGATAATTACGATGGTTATTCTCTAGGGCAGTTTTTATATGATTATATAACAACTCATATTAATATTAATGAGACTATAATAGGATTGGATATGTTGAATGAAAGTGACCCTGTTGTTACTTTGAGTGGTTTAAGAGGAGATGATTTAAACCCTTTGGGTATAATAAACTCTAAATTAGAATATAATAGTGATGATTTTAGCGATATTAAACTTAATAGATTAACTATTATAGATGATGGGCTAAAATCTAATATATGTTTTGTAAAAGAACAAAGTAAAGATGATGCTGGAGTTAGATTCAATTATTCTAATGGTATTGAAAAAATAAATGTTAAAAAAAGAGCTAGACCTAATATTTTCTCAGCTAAGGTTGGAGAAAGCAACGTTCTTTATAAACATAATAATTTAAAGAGTGGTGTTGGTGGTGAGAAAATAGAGGGAGAATTTGAATATCCAGATGAAGCAGTTCAGGCAGCATATATAAGAGGGTTAAAAGCAGAAGACGATGCTGAAATAACTTTAGAGACAAATAAAGGACATTATCTAAATATTGGTAATGTTGTATATATATCTATACCAGATTATACTGAAGTCAGTGGTAAACATAGAATAGTTTCAAAACAAGTTAGTTATAGTAAAGGAAATGTAAAATGTTCCTTAAAATTATCTAAAGAAGGACCAAAGGTTAGTGAATATATCTAACGTGTCCAACTTTTACTTCTAATTGCTGTATCTGCACTACCAGTCTTAGGAATCATACTTCCAGTATCTGCTTCACCGGGATTTACAGTACGTAAACTTATAGAGCCAGCTTCTTTACTAGCTGTCATATTTGCACTATCATTAGTTCCATTACTACGCATACCAGCTGTTCTACCCATTTTTCGAGCTTGTCCAGTTATATCATTTTCAGATGTCACACTTATCACCAGTGCAAGCATATTCTTTAGAGCCGCCAGTTTCGTCCTGTAGCTCATAT
>Ga0098061_1000935_pt1 | contig 14267 bp, 19 predicted proteins | sample 22_taG_FD_92579 | JGI IMG/M metagenome (GOLD analysis project Ga0098061, IMG submission 92579) | Marine viral communities from the Subarctic Pacific Ocean - 22_ETSP_OMZ_AT15343 metaG | ecosystem: Environmental > Aquatic > Marine > Oceanic | place: Subarctic Pacific Ocean | collected 2015-01-20 | reverse complement strand
TCCGGGGACAATGGAAGAAAAAATGAAACCTTGGCTTATGCCTATTCAGGATAATTTAGAATTTTTAATGAATGGTCAGCACAAATCAATGGCCATGTTTTTTGAGGATGGGACAATTCAAGTTGAGGCCTTAACATATATAAGAGGTCGCTCGATTAATAATGCGTTCATTATTATTGATGAGGCGCAAAATTTAACAATTCACGAATTAAAGACTATAATCACTAGGGTGGGTGAAAACACCAAGGTAATATTAACAGGAGATATAGAACAGATTGACAGTATATATTTAGATGCAACCTCTAACGGACTTTCTCATGCGGTCGAAAAATTAAAGAAATATGAATTAGCCGGCCATATGACCCTGATCAAGGGTGAAAGATCGAAGGTTGCGACCCTGGCATCAAAAGTTTTATAGTGAGGATAAAATGGAAGTAATTAACGCAAAAGAATTTAATAAAAACCCAACGTTGGCCAAACTAGTTGAGCCTGAAAACGATCTTAAGAATTTCTTGGTTGAATACGTGGGTGAAAAGTGTGATCCCGAGGATCAAGAAGTAACGGTGGAAATGATAGTGGAAATAATGGCAGCAGAATTCCCGGAGTTTATATTAGCGATAGCAGAGGAAAACTGGATTAGAGGCTACCAACAGGCCGTCGAAGATATTGATATAGGCCGCGAGGAAATGGAAAGACAAAAAAATGAGCAAGAAGATAATCAATCACATACAGGAGAATAATCAAAAATTACCAGAATATAATCTTGGATCGGTCCAGGTTATTGTTAAGGATCGTTTTACCAAAAGCATTGATATTTTATCTGTTTTTAATGATATTCTTTCATATATACCAGACCACTTTATTGAGCTAGTCGATGTGATTTATATTGGCGAGTTTGATTTTCTTCTTAAAAGAGAGGTCAATTCCATTTATTTAGACGGCGCGATTTACATAACTAATCAACAAGACGACGCGCAAGATTTTAAAGATGATTTAATACATGAAATAAGCCATGCCGTCGAGGATAATTATAAACAGTTTATTTATGAAGACGGTTTGATTGAAGGTGAATATTTTGGAAAATTAAAGCGTCTGAATTCCACACTATCACACGAGGGATATGATACTAGTAACATTAGTTTCTTTAACACTAAGTTAAATAAAGAGTTTGATGAATTCTTGTATAAAGACGTCGGCTATGGGCCCCTGCGCGTACTAACAGACGGCTTGTTTTTGGCGCCATATTCAGTGACTTCTCTGCAGGAATACTGGGCCAGAGGTTTCGAAGAGTATTATTTAGGAGAAAGAGTTTACCTTAAAGCTTTGTGTCCTTATATTTATAATAAATTACAACTACTTGAAAGTAGCGGAGGAAATTAATTATGAAAATAGAGCTTAAAGAAGATTTAGAGAATGAAAAATTAACCTTGTCGGTAACAGTTGAACGACGTAAGTGGACTAGTCAAGAGATAGAAACATTCTACTGGGCAGACGTAGAGAAACATATAGCAGAGAATTATACTGTACCGAAGGGATATACTCTTACGCCCCGGGTAAAGGGACACAAGGTTGAGAGCAATTACGCTGATCGCCTTCACAGAGTTTGGGAATTCGATTTAAAGAAGAATATTGTTGTTAAAACAATCTCAGCCAAGGCCACAGGCGCCACCAAGAAAGCAACACCAAAGAAAGCTAAAAGTAATACAACTAAGAAGACTGCGGCCAAAACCAAGAGCGGGGCCTAAGTGACTCGAAAACATGTTTCTTTTTCTGAATTGAAAGTCTGGAATGAATGTGCCTACAAACACAAATTGGCTTATATAGATGAAGTTAAAAAGTTTGTGGGCAATGAATATACTGCATTTGGCAAAGCAATACATGATACTTGTGAGAAATCTGTATTAAGCAGATCTGCCATAGATCAAAAGTCTTACTTTGCTCACCGGTTCTTAAAAGAAGTGCAGGACCTTTTTGAGAAAGGCGTTGAAGTGGATAAAACCCTGCTTAGAGATATGAAATTTCAAGCGGAAAATTTGGTGAAATATATTATGCCGGGCCTAAAAGAGTATTTTGGAGATTATGAAGTTATTTCCGCTGAAGAGAGCCTGTATCTTCCAATTGATGGCATCGAACACAACTATAAGGGATATATTGACCTTGTTCTCAAAACTAAAGATGGGAAATATCATATTATCGACTGGAAGACATGTTCCTGGGGTTGGGACACAAGAAGAAAGTCTGATAGGATGACAACATATCAGTTAGCATATTATAAATTTTTCTTTGCTAAGAAGCATGATATTAACCCAGATAATATTGAGACTCATTTTGCTTTGCTAAAAAGAACAGCGAAGAAAAATAAGGTTGAGATCTTTAAAGTTTCGAGCGGGAACAAAAAAATAGAAAATTCACTTAAACTATTGAAAAAAGCAGTTTATAATATAAAAAACAAACGATATATAAAGAATCGTTTATCTTGCACATCTGGCTACGGATGTGAATTTTATAACACGCAATATTGTAATAGGTAAAAAATGAAAGAAAAACTCAAGGTATTGGTCTTGGCGGATCATCCGTATTCGCCGTCTGGGGTTGGCACCCAAACACGATTCATGGTCGAACACCTCTTGGGAACAGGAGAATATTCGTTTATTTGTTTAGGCGGAGCTGTTAAACACCAGGATTATAACCCTCAGAAATTTGAACAGTGGGGAGATAATTTAGTGGTTTATCCTGTTGACGGATATGGCACACAAGAAATGATCAGATCTATTATTAGAACTGAACGTCCGGACATTTTATGGTTTATGACGGATCCTAGATTCTTTCCTTGGTTGTGGGAGATTGAAGATGAGATTCGCTCATTAATTCCTATGGTTTATTATCATGTATGGGACAACAAACCATACCCACATTATAATAAAATCTGGTATGATTCAACTGATCTTGTTGTCTCTATTTCGAAGGTAACACAGGATATTGTTGAGAACGTTGCGCCTGATGTAGAATCGATTTACCACCCCCACGCAGTTAATCCTGAATTTTATAAGCCATTGCCAGCGGAAGAGGTTACAGAGCTACGTAACAAATCTAATATATCAGATGATAAATTCGTTGTTTTTTGGAATAGCAGAAACGCCAGAAGAAAACAATCAGCAACGCTAATTCATTGGTTTAAAGAATTTCTGGATAAAGTAGGTCATGATAAAGCACAATTAATCATGCACACCGAACCTTCTGACCCTAACGGACCAAATCTAGTCGAAAACATCAGCATGCTGGGATTAACAAATGGAGAGGTTCAATTTTCAACACAAAAATTAGACTTCCCTGAACTGGCTGGATTATATAATATTGCAGATATAACAGTCTGCATATCAGATGCGGAGGGCTTTGGATTATCTACTTTAGAATCTTTGTCTTGTGGGACCCCAATTATTGTTAATATTACCGGAGGCCTCCAAGAGCAGGTAACTGATGGTGAAAATTGGTTCGGTGTCGGAATCGAACCTTGTTCAAAAGCGATTATTGGTTCACAAGAGATTCCATATATCTTTGAAGATCGAATTAATAAAGACAAATTTATTGACGCTCTCATGAGTTTATATGAGATGAGCAAGGAGGAGCGCCAAGCACTCGGTGCCCAGGGCCTTGAACATGTACTGAAAAATTATAATTTTGAGGAATATGGTAAGAAATGGGATCAAATACTCAAAGATGTCCACGAGAAACATGGATCTTGGGAGACTCGTAAGAATATTAAAACGTGGGAATTATTAGAGGTTTAATATGAAGAAAGTTTTACTTAAGGGCCCAGTGCTCACACAATCCGGATATGGGCATCACGCAAGAACTGTCTTGCGTGCACTACGCACCAGAGAGGACCTATTTGACATCTATATACAGCCAATTACTTGGGGTCACACAAGTTGGATGTGGGAAGATAATGAGGAGAGAAAATATATCGACAGTCTCTTAGAGAAGACTATTAAATATGTTTCAGAGAAAGGAGCATTTGATATATCTTTACAGGTTTCCATTCCTAATGAATGGGAGAAGATTGCACCTGTTAATATAGGTGTTACTGCTGGTATTGAAACTACCAAGGTTTCTCCAAAATGGGTTGAAAAGTCTTATCTAATGGATAAGATTCTCACTATTAGTGAACACTCAAAGTTGTCATATGAAAATACAGAAGTTGAGGTCATCAATGAGCAGACTGGTGAAAAGGTTAGCGTAAAGGCCAAAGGTCCAATTGAATATGTTTCTTACCCAGTGAGAATATTCGAACCAAGCAAAATCGACCTAAACCTTCAAACTGATTTTAATTTTTTGGCAGTGGCTCAACTAAGTCCTCGTAAAAATGTTGATCAATTGATTAAATGTTTTGTCGACAAGTTTGGTGATAATGAAGATGTAGGCTTAATTATTAAGGCTAATATGGCTAAAAATTCATTAATCGACAGAAAACATACATTAGCTGGTTTTAAGAGAGCTTTAGAACAATTTAAGGATAGGAAGTGTAAAATTTACCTTTTACATGGATATTTGAATGACAATGAGATGGCTGGTTTATATACTCACTCAAAAATTAAAGCGCTTATATCTGCGACTCATGGAGAAGGCTTCGGTTTACCAATTTTTGAAGCAGCATATTATGGCCTTCCTGTAATAGCGACAGACTGGTCTGGTCATTTAGATTTTCTCTACAAGTCGATGAAACAAAAAAATGGCAAAGTTAAAAAGAAGCATATGTTTTCGAGAATTAGTTATACTCTCGCTCCTGTACAAGAGGCGGTTGTGTGGGACGGTGTAATAGAGAGGGGCTCTATGTGGGCTCACCCAGAAGAGGGTTCAATCAAAATGAACTTAGAAGAGGTGTATAAAGATTACGGCCGGTTCAAGAAAAGGTCAAAAGAGCTTCAGAAATGGGTTTGTGAAGAATTCAATGAAGAAAAACAATATAAGAATTATATAAATTGCCTATCAGAATGGAGCCCATTTTCATCAGAAGAAATAGATGATTTGTTTAGCGAACTTATGACGGAAGAGTAATGATTATATTTATATCTGATTTTTTCTCTGATCAGGTCACTGGCGGCGCCGAACTAACTACCGACGCCATTATTGAATCATCTCTGTTCCCTGTTAATAAGATATTATCTAAACAGGTTACTTTAGAAGTAATGAAAAAACACAGAGATGATTTTTGGATATTTGGCAATTTTTCAGGGTTGAACAAAGAAGCTATTGTATATGCTATAAAAAACCTAGATTATTCTATAATAGAATATGATTATAAATTTTGTCAATTTAGATCAGTTAAGAAACACATCAAACATGAAGATAAGTGTGAATGCGAAAAAGGGGTTATTGGAAAACTAGTAGCTTCTTTTTTTGCAAGATCAAAAATGAATTTTTGGATGTCCCAGAAACAATTGGAAATATACCAAGAACGTTTTCCATTTCTGCAACACAATAACACTGTCCTAAGCTCTGTTTTCTCAGATAAGACCATGGATTATCTAAAAAAGCTAGATACCAGCGATAAAAATGATAAATGGATCATCTTAAAGTCTCCTTCATGGATTAAGGGGACGGAAGACGCAATTCATTATGCTGAAAAGGAAAATCTAGACTATGAGCTAGTCTGGGGCCTAGAGCATAAGTATCTTTTGCAAAAATTAGCCTCTTCAAGGGGCTTAATATTTTTACCTCGTGGTAGAGATACTTGTCCTCGTTTAGTATTAGAAGCTAAAATACTAAATTGTGAGTTAATCCTAAATGATGAAGTGCAGCATAAAGATGAAGAATGGTTTACTAACAAAAACACAATTATTGAGCATCTTCATACCCGCGGCTCTGTTTTTTGGAGAAAAATAGAAGAAATCGCGCCCGATAAGCTTAAAATCACGAAAAATAGCCCAAAAGGCGCCCATAACCTAAAAATCGTTGTTCCGTTCTATAATGCGGAAAAATGGCTCCCAAAGTGTATAAAGAGCCTAAAAATACAAGATTATGGGCATTTTGAGTGCTTTTTGATCGATGATGTATCCTCTGATGACAGTTATAACGCTGCAAAACGTGCTATAGGGCCAGATAAACGCTTTAAACTTGTTAAGAACAAGAAAAAGCGTTATGCTTTAGGAAATATATCTAGAACAATAGAAAAAGCTGATTGCGAGGATAACGACATCATTATTTTGATTGATGGTGATGATTGGTTGGCTAGTTCATATAGTTTGTCAACTTTGGCATGCGCTTACGATGAAAAAGATTGTTTGATGACTTACGGAAACTATGTATACAATCCGACCGGTCAAAGAGGTATAGAGCCATCACAATACCCGGATGAAGTGATAAAAAATAATTTATTTCGCGAAGACACCTGGCGCGCCTCACATTTGAGGAGTTTTAAGTATTCTTTGTGGAAAAACTTAAATCATGATGATCTTAAAGATGAAGAGGGCAATTATTACGCTATGGCATATGATCAGGCTATAATGTTACCTCTTCTGGAAATGGCTTCTACTAGATCAAGATATATTGAAGACACTCTTTATGTTTATAATAAGGACAACCCTATAAACGTCGATAAAATAAAAGCTGAGCAACAATACGCCACAGCTCGGAAAATCAGAAAAAAGAAAAAGTATACGGCGGTGCAATGAACATACATCTAGAAAATGTAAATCTACAGAGTACTTCTGGCCCAAACCACTTTGCATCAAAATTAATCAAATATTTAGATGCTACATTTGAATCAGAACAAAAGCCGGATATTAGACTTTGTTTTATAGAGGCTCATGAACAATATTCCGACGGTATACCTTTAGTCCAGCGTTTAGACGGTATATACTTTAATAAAACACAAAATTATAAGCTTCAAAATACGAATATTAGAAGGACCTATAATAACGCCAACGGCGTCATATTCCAAACGAATTTTAATAAAAAATTAATAACGAAATATTTTGGAAATCATAAAAATTCAGTTGTTATCCATAATGGAGCAGATACTGAATATATCAAGAATATTAAGCCTTTACAAGACAAAATATTTGATAAATACGAAACTATTTGGTCTTGTGCCTCTTCGTGGAGACCGCATAAGCGTTTACAAGAAAATATTAAGTATTTTTTGGAGCACTCTTCACCAAAAGACTTATTGGTTATTGCTGGTCATACTGATATCGATATTACTAACGACGAAAGAGTAATATATGTCGGCAATTTGAATATTGAACAGCTGATCTCTTTATACAAAAGATCTGACAACTTTATACATTTGGCATGGCTTGATCACTGTCCTAACGTTGTTGTAGATGCCAGAGCATCTGGGTGTAGAATAATATGTTCCAGCTCTGGAGGGACAAAAGAGATCGCTGGTTCTGATGCAATAATAATAGAAGAGAACGAGTGGGATTTTCAGCCTGTTGAACTGTATAAGCCACCAAAGCTTAATTTCAGTAGACGAATTAAAAATAAGTTTGAAAGTGATTACAACATGAAAGTTGTGGCCACAAGGTACAAGAATTTTTTAGAAGAGGTTGTAAATGAAAATTTATACATTAAAAGCTAATGAAAACTGGATTGTCGATAGAATAAGAAATGAGTGGCATGCCCATAATCCGGATACAATTACTCATGATATTGATTCCTGTAATATAATTTGGATTGTTGCGCATTGGCAGTGGATGCAAATACCAGAAAAATATTTGAGATCCAAAAAAGTTGTTTGTACCATTCATCATGTTGTTCCAAATAAATTTAATCAAGCGAAATTAAACGAATTTTTAGTCCGAGATCAAATTGTTGATGCTTATCATGTTCCAAATAAACACACGGCTAACTTTATATCTCAGTTAACTAATAAGCCAATCCACATTATAAGCTATTGGTATAATCCTGAACTCTGGAATTTAAATCATCTATCAAAACAAGAAGCTAGAGAAAAATTAAATATACCACAGGATAAATTTGTTATCGGATCTTTTCAACGAGATACTGAAGGGGAAGACCTTATTTCTCCTAAACTTGAGAAAGGACCGGATCTTTTTTGTGATTATGTAGAAAAAATCTACAATGATAATACCTTAATATTGCTAGGTGGCTGGAGAAGACAATATATTATTTCTAGACTTGAAAAAGCCAATATACCTTATAAATACATAGAATTAGCCCCAATGGAACAGCTTGTTAACATGTATTCTGCTTGTGATCTATATGTGGTTTCTTCTCGTTTTGAAGGGGGCCCACAAGCAATATTTGAAGCTTCTGCCATGAAGATACCAATCTTATCAAATAAAGTAGGAGTAGCAGAAGAAGTGCTTTGTTCTAACTGTGTTCTAAATCTTAAAGAGGGTTCCTATCTTCCTACACAAGAAGATGTAAATAATAATTATCAAAATGTACAAAAGTATGGTATTATGATTCATAAAACAAATTATTTAAAAATGTTTGAGGAGGTTTTAGATAATGACGCGTAGAGCATTAATAACTGGGGTCAATGGAATGGACGGTTCACATCTTTCTGATCTTCTTTTAGAGAAGGGTTATGAAGTATGGGGAATGGAACGCAGATCTTCAGCTAAGAACAGAACAAATACAAAACGTTTAGAAGGAAAAATTAATTTTATCAATGGAGACATGACGGATCAAAATTCACTAGTTAGATGTCTTAAAGAAAGTGATCCTCACGAAGTTTATAATTTAGCTGCTCAATCATTTGTGGGGGAAAGTTGGAACACTCCGGAATATACTAGTGAAGTTACTGGTCTAGGTGTTTTGAGGGTCTTAGAGGCTGTAAGAGAGTATAGAAAACCTGTGAAATTTTATCAAGCTAGTTCTTCTGAGATGTTTGGAAGAATGATTGAAAACCCTGCTAAAGAAACAACACCATTTTATCCTAGATCTCCTTATGGCGTGGCAAAATTATATGGCCATTGGATTACAAAAAATTATAGAGAATCATATGATATTTATGCATGTTCAGGCATATTATTCAATCATGAGTCTGAAAGACGAGGTATAGAATTTGTAACACGAAAAATAACAGATGGTGTTGCAAAAATTCATTTGGGTTTAGCTGATCATGTTACACTTGGAAATTTAGAGGCTAAACGTGATTGGGGTTATGCACCGGATTATGTTGAAGCAATGTGGTTAATGTTGCAACAGGATGAACCCGATGATTATGTAATTGCAACTGGTGAAACACATTCGATAAGAGACTTCTTAACTTGTGCATTTGCAGAAATAGGCATTAGTGATTGGGAAAAGTACATCAAACAAGATCCTAGATTTATGAGACCTGCAGAAGTCGATGTTCTTAAAGGTGATAGTACAAAAGCCAAAGAAGAGCTAGGTTGGACCCAAAAAGTTAATTTTGAACAGCTTGTCAAGAAAATGGTCCAAAATGATATAAATTTATTGAAATAATTTGTTTATTGATTTTTTTAATCAACTGTAGGCGGCCATGAAGAATATATTGTTTGTTAACTTCTCTATGAATGAAGCTACTTGTGATCTTTCAAAATATTCTGTAGAAAGAAATTTAAATTGTGATTACATAGAGTTAGATGAGGAAATACCTTTTTTTGAAAAGATGAATCTTTTCATTGACAAGTGTGTTAATATGGAGTATGATTACTTCTTAAGGTCTGATGCTGATAGAATAATATTTCCCGGTATAAGAGATCTTATGGATCATGCTATGACACACCCATCAGGAATGGTATATGAAGGCACTGGATACGAGTATATAATGAATAGAAGGAGAAATGCAACTCCTCACATATACACAAAATCTTGTCTAGAACACTTTTCAGAAAATAACATAAGAACACTAGATGTGCTAAAGCCAGAAAGTACATTGACTAACAACATTGCAGAAAAATTCGTTTCATTAAAAACAAAAAATATAACAAATATTCACGAATATGGTTTGACAAAAAATAGAGTTTTTAACTGCTTCTTACAAAGGATAAAGAGAAATCACTTCAAGTATTATGACATAGAGTATATAAAAAATAATCTGCCATTGCACTATTTTGAGGCGATCTGCGATGCTGTGGAATATTATAACAATAATATGCTTGAAGATCAAAAAAACTTTGTATATGTTTTAGACACAGACGGGGAGAGGGAAGAAAAGACCATGCAAGAATTAAAATGTGAATATGATAATTTAGTGAGGAAATATTATGAGGCTAAATAATGAGTAAAACAAATCTAGACATAAAATTTGTCCCAAAAGGCTGGGGGTTCGAGAAGTGGATCGTGAACAGCGAAGAATATTGTGGAAAGCTCTTATATATGGTGAAGGGAAAGAAATGCTCATGGCACTATCATAAGCTAAAAGATGAGGTATTTTATGTACAATCTGGCAAATTAAAAGTTATATTCTCTGAGAAAGATAGTAAGAGACATGCAAATGATATAATATTATCACCGGGCGACAATTTTCATGTATATCGAGGGCTTCGACATCAAATGATTGCCTTGGAGGACACTGAATTATTCGAGTTTTCAACTCAACATTTTGATTCAGACAGTCATAGAATTGAAAAGGGAGATTAATTTCACCCATGAAAGTGTTTTTCAATAATAAGATTATCTCTGGACCATATGGTGGTGGTAATCAGTTTTTAAAGTGTCTAAAAAAGTATTTAGCGCTAGAGAATCATGTTGCAGAACTACCAGCCGATGCAGATATTATATTGTTCAACAGCCATCAAAATCCACAACAAGTATTTTCTTTGAAGGAAAACTATCCGGACAAAAAATTCGTGCATCGTGTCGACGGCCCAATGAAACTTTATAACAAGATGAGTGATCAGAGGGATTCTATCGTCTACAACTTGAATAATGCTGTAGCAGATGCAACAATCTTTCAGTCTAATTACTCCTACGAGATGAATCTAGAAATGGGGATGAAAGTAAACAAGCCTTTCAATATTATTCATAACGCTAGTGACCCTGAGATATTTTTCGAGGGATCAAAAAATCACAATTCTAAGATAAATGTGTTCGCCGCTAGTTGGTCACACAATGTTAGAAAGGGATTTAAGTATTATGAGTTTTTAGATAAGAATCTAGATTTTTCTAAATATAATTTTTGTTTTGCCGGAAACTCACCAATAAAGTTTTCTAATATTAGAAATTTAGGACCCCTTAATTCCCCGCAGATGTCTAAGCAGTTGAGAAAAACTGACATATACATAACTGCCAGTGAAAATGATCCATGCTCAAACTCTTTGATAGAGGCTGTAACATGCAGGGCGCCGTCTCTAGCCCTTCGAAGCGGTGGCCACCCTGAGCTACTATCACATGATTATTTATTCGAAACATACGAAGAGTTGCTTGAAAAAGTTGAGCTTTTGTCAAATGATACACAGAATAAAACTGCTAGGCAAAAAATGCGCCCCAATAATATACAGAAAGTGACTAAACAATATGTGGCTTTTTTTGATATAATCTCAAGAGAGGGTGCCCATGAGTGAGTTTAAGATATATGTGAGATCCGAAGAGCCCCGTTGGGTGCGCAGCATATATAGTGATGTTGAGAACCAGCATGCAATTGAGATTTCTACAAATTTACATCATGATGTTTATGGTGGAAAGGCTGTAAGGGCGATATTACTGTCGAGGGAGGGTTAATTTTGTCAGTCGTTAGTTTGAATTTAAATAACGGAAAAATTCTTGAACTAGAAATAGAGCCGGCCGATTATGTAATAGACTGCGGCGCGAATATTGGAGAAATAGTTAACCTTTTTCATTTTCACGGCGCTAATGTTATAGCTTTTGAGCCCAATAAACATGCCTACGAGGTTCTGTTAAGAAGGTTTAAAAATATAAACAACATTAAGTGTATCCCCAAGGGTGTTTCCGGCAAAAAAAGCGCCGGCATCCGGAAAATGTTTTTACATGAGCAGGCAGAAGAAAATCAAGTACTTTATTCTACTGGTTCTTCTATTTTAGAGGATAAACAAAATGTAAATAAAGAGAACTTTATAGAAGTTGAAATGGTTGATTTGTGTAAATTTTTAAAATACTTTAAAAAGAAAGTAAAGGTATTAAAGATCGATATCGAGGGTGCGGAAATAGAATTACTAAATGATTTAATGGACGAAAACCTAATACGTGATATACCTTATATTTTTGTTGAAACTCATGAGAGGAAAATTCCCTCCCTTAGAGATACTACGGCTGCGCTGAAAAAAAGAATAGAGCAAGAAGAGTATCTTAATATAAATTTAAATTGGATATAAGGAGAAAAAATGTCTAGATGTTTAGTAACGGGCCACAAGGGTTATATTGGCTCTCGGTTATATAAGAAATTAAAAGAAGAAGGTCATGAAGTTATTGGTATAGATCTTATGTCCGGCCAAGACATAAATGCAATTGACGGATTAACAGAAGCAAACGACGGAAAATTTCAAGTTTTTTGGTCGAACTTCCGTCCGGAATATGTTTTTCACATGGCTTGTATACCTAGAGTCGGTTATAGTATAGAACACCCCGTTGCAACGATGAAGAACAATGTTATAGCAGGTAGTAATGTATTAAATTTTGCGAGAAAGATTGGGGCAAAAAGAGTAATATATTCAAGCTCTTCATCTATTGTTGGAAACGGCGCCGGCCCAACCAGCCCATATGCTTTACAAAAATTAACAACGGAAATAGAGACAAAATTATATTCAGAATTATATGATATTGATACTGTCTCTCTTAGATACTTCAATGTATACTCTGAAGACCAGCCTGCCGAAGGGCCATATGCAACAGCAATATCAAATTGGATGAAATATATAGCCCATAATAAGACGCCATTCATAACTGGCGATGGCGAACAAAGAAGAGATATGGTTCACGTTGATGATGTTATTTCTGCAAATATTTTTGCTATGGAGCACAAGGAAAGCTTTGATGGAATAGTTTATGACGTGGGAACAGGAAAGAATATTTCTTTAAATGAGGCGGTGGATATAATACATAAATATTTTCCAAATATTGAATTTGAGAAGCGGCTGAGCAGGCCAGGCGAAGTCTTATTAACAAAAGCCGACACAGAAGGGTTAAAAAAGCTAGGCTGGTGTGCTACAATAAGCGTAGAGGAAGGAATTGATAGTTGTTTCCGAAAACTAAAAGGAGAAAAGAGATGTTAAAATTATCAGATGAAGCATTAGGAGCAGTCATGATGGCCCTACAAAAATCACTTTTGGAACAAAGCGATATTGTTCCCGTATTAAAGGGATTTGATTTTAAAGTCAACGAGGGGGATGAGCTTTATGTTATGAACCCTCCGATTGTTAAAATGAACGATGAGGAATAATGCCAAAGTACTTCTACATATGTGCTGATTGTGAAGCAGAGGTTGATTTTTACCACTCAATGAGTGAAAAAATGACTGATTGCACACTATGTGGACGCGCGGACTCTCTAACCAAGAAGCCTTCAAATTTCTCTCTAAATAAACAAAAAAAAGAGAAAAAGGTAGGTGATTTAGTCAAAGAGTCCATAGAAGATTTCCGACAAGACTTAGACCAGGAAAAGGAGAAGATTAGAAGTGAATTTTATGACCCAAATGAGTAAATATATATTTTGGATTTCCCTGATCCTAAACGGAATATTGTTAATGTTCCTCGTCGGCGTTATTCCGTTCTTATTATATCTTAGTGTGTTGTTTAATATACTTTTAATTTGGTTTTCTTTCAAAACCCTACGTAGAACCAGCAATGCAGAAGAAGATCTGTTTGCTCTTATGGGTGAGATGGAGCAATTCTTGGAACAACTAGAAAGCATCCACGGGATGGAAATGTATTACGGAGACACAGAGCTGCAAAATTTAATTAACGGCTCAAAAGACCTGATTAATAACTTTATTGACGTTCAGGCAAAATATTTTGATGTAGAGGTAGAATTTGAACCAGACGACGAAGCCGAAGAAGAAGCGAAAGAAGAATAATTATTTTACAAAAGTTCATGAAAACGCAATCATTAGCTATGCATTAACTGATGATAAAATTATTAGGACCGAACTTTATATAGAACTTATTGGCCCTGCTCTTGATGAAATGGTTGATAAGATTGTATATACGTATAAATTCAATAATTTACCAAATATTGATTATCTCAAAGACGATTGTAAAATATGGCTAATGACAATACTAGACAAATACGACCCTAGTAAAAAGTCGAAAGCATTTTCTTATTTTAGTGTTATCACTAAGAATTGGTTTATCCACAAGGTAAAACAGAACTCT
>Ga0098061_1000930_pt1 | contig 14290 bp, 26 predicted proteins | sample 22_taG_FD_92579 | JGI IMG/M metagenome (GOLD analysis project Ga0098061, IMG submission 92579) | Marine viral communities from the Subarctic Pacific Ocean - 22_ETSP_OMZ_AT15343 metaG | ecosystem: Environmental > Aquatic > Marine > Oceanic | place: Subarctic Pacific Ocean | collected 2015-01-20 | reverse complement strand
CCACTACTTTCTATTGCACTTGCCTGTGCATCTGCAACTGTTTGTGCATTGTTTATAGCTTCTGTTTGTGCTTGTATTTCATTCATAGCAAACTCAGATGCACTTTCAGGAGTATGTCCTTGTGCTATTTTATCATTTAAAGCATCTCTATAATCTTTTAATGCTTTTTCACTTGCTGTAATTACCTTTTTTTGAGATGGAATAGCAGTCTTTAAAGTATCTGATTTTAGCTTTTCATATCTTTTTTGTCCTGCTAAGGCTTTCAACCAAGTATCGTATCTACTATTATAGCGACCACCATAACCCGTTTTCCCTTGATTACTACAATTTCCTGTTTTACATAGAGCAATAAATTCGCTTCTACCTTTCTTCTTTCTGTTTTTCCAATCACTATGAGTGAAACCTAAATATTTACCTGCATAGGATTTCCACTCTCCTATTCTTTTAGTATAAGTAGCTACATTTGAGTTTAAAGTGGCTAATTTTGATTTAGCGTTTTTTATTGCAGTTATTAACTCTGTTTCTCGCCCTGTTGCATTACTAAATCCTTTATCATTATAAAAATCAAGCGACCAATCTTCTGTGGCTAATTGTGGCATTGTAGATTCTAAACCTGCTCTATAAGATTTGTATTCTTTTATCCCTAATTGTTTATTTATATTTTTCATTTTGTCTGTTTATATATTATTAATCCTATTATAGTTACTAAAACTAATCCACCTCCTATTAAAGCAAATTTAGTAACTTTTTGCGTTTCTTCAAGTTTTTGGTTCTCTATTTCAAAATCTCTATCGGCAGTTAGTTCGGCTACCTCCATCAATTTATTTTGGGTTTGCGTAGTTTTTACGATTTGATTTGCAGTTCCAACCATTCCTACAATTACACCTACTGCCTTTATTACAGGCATTGCTTCTACTATTTTTGCACCTATAACTACTGCTGTTGTTGTGGTAGGTTCAACATTACTCCATTCTGCTTTAAGATTTGCTAATGATTGTTTACATTTTTTTCTACACATTAAAGGCTTTTTCCACTTTCCCTTATCTATTGCTCTTTCTAAGGCTCTTGCTTTTCCCCCAAAATTTTTCCACATTCTTTTTACCTTTATCCATTGTTCAGCATAGGTAGGATTATCTTTTGTATTGCCAAGTTTATAACCCAAACCTCTAAAATTAAGCCTGACTAACATTATAAAAGAGTTCCTCATACTCATTAACCCAATTCTTGATAATCCGTAACCCACATCACTACGACCTATTTCTAACAAACATTGTTTTTTTGCTTGTTTACGAGAAACCCCTTGTGCCTCTAATTTTGCTCTACAAAGTTGTTTCTCTTTGGCTTTTGCACCCATTCCTAAGAAATCATCATATATGTCATCTTGTATTATCATATTATCTTCTTTTAAATATTAATAAGGTAATTACTCCTAAAACTACTATGCCTCCACCTATCAATAAAGTTTTATTTGACATATTAATTCCTGCTGTTGTAGGTAAAATTCCCCCCTCCATATCTTCTAATTCAGGTGTCATTCCTACGGAAGTTAATATTTCTGCTTCTGTTGGATAAGGAGTTTCGCCTTTTGGGTAGCATTTAGATTTTCTTTTACAAGTTACTTTACACTGTTTTTTGCAAACTTTAACTAACTCTTTATCTACAAATATTTCTTTACAATGTTTTTTACAATGCCTTCTTCCATAACTATTGCTATATTCATTATCAGACTGTATATTTATTCCTAATTCTTGATTTAAGTTTCTCATACTGTATATTTTATTCCCACTTTTTCAAAGTGTTGATTTATTAATTCTATGTTTCCTGTTGATAGTTCTCCTGTCAATAAAGTAACTAAGTTGCCACTATCATCTCCAAACCAATCTAAACCACAAGGCGACCATTTTCTAAAGCCAAATTCACTTTTTAATTTTAGAAAATCTGTATCATTTTTTAAACCTCTCATAGCATCTACAATAATTATATCGCTATATTTTCCACAATCATTTGCTTGTGCTAAAATCTTTGCTACTTGGTCTTTATACCAACTATCAGCATAACTTAAACTTCCACCTTTGTTTTTTGCATCTTTTAATTCCTTATTAGTTAGTCTTTGGTCATCTGCATTACCTATTCTCTCAACTAAATTTTTTATTCCTTTTCTAAACATAAACAATGCGATAACTGATACGCCTATTGTTACTCCGATAATAATTTTTTTATTTCTTTCCATTTTTTATTTTTTTAGCTCATACATATTTGGTATTTATCTTTTTCCCATCTATCCATAAATGCTTTAAGATACTCATACCTTTCTTTATTACTATTTGTTGGGTTTTTCTTAAAAGTTTCAATAAATGCCTTATGTGATTCTATTACAGGATAACCCATTCCTAAATATAATTTTAATGCGTTCAAATCTGCTTCAATTTCATCTTTTTGCACAACATTCATATAAAAATGACTAAATTCGTGGCATATAATTGCCATTCTCATTGGTATTGTCATTTGCGAAAATGCTTTTTTTGATATTTCCATTCTACCTGTGTTATTAGATATTCTTGCAGGAGTAGTAATAACTCTCCCATTATCTACTATTACAGGTAAATAATCAATAATATATTTTCCATTATCACTTGTATATCTACCGACTGATAAAATACTTGCATTTTCTGTAAATTCTTTAGCAAATTTTATAAATGGCTTTACCTTTGCTTTTAAACAAGGTGCATATTGCATTAATTTTTTTTTCTTAAATTTATACACTCTTGCATCGCCAATTACTTTAATCGTTAATTCCTTTGGACTTTGTGGCAAACTTATAGTAAAATCTTGTTTACCATTTAAGTTTTTTTCCCTATCCATATATATTGCACCTTTTTTATGTTTGTCAAAAGCGACTATCCTTACCCTTGTTGGTCTTCTGCTTTCAACTCCTAAATCTATTGCAATAGGTTTACGATTAGTATTTGCCCTCAATATTACCATACATTCAAAGAACTATTAGGAGTATTCATTCCCATTGGACTACTAACTGAATTAGTAAAAGGTATATCCATATTGTCTTTTCCATCAAAACCCATAAATCTACTTGTTCTTTTTTTCATTTGTTGCCCATTCATTGCATTAAATTGTTGCATACCTTGATTTACACCTTGACTTACTGCATCTGCAATTTTATCTTTTTCTTGCTCTCCTTTTTTTGATGCCCATTTTCCCATAGTTTTCTGTGCAAGTAAAAAACCTACACCTATTGAAAACCCTGCGATAACACCACCTACGATTGCTGAAATTACTTTTTCTTTTTCCATTTTATTTATTTTTTAATGTTACTACATCTTCTCTTACATATCGGCAACAATAACTAACCATATCTATTTGGTAAAAGTTTTTATAGCCACCATCTACTTCTTTTTTAACTGCTATTACCTTTCCTATTTTTGTATTTGTGCCTTTAATTTCTCCTGCTTTGTTGCTTATCCACCCATCATTCACTTTTGGAGATGTCCTTAAATTTACAAAATCTTTTTTTACATAAGCCACTTTTCCAATAGGAGAACTACTTGAACTACCACTTAAATAATTATCTACTGTGCTTGATTGACAAGTAAGTTTTCCACAAGCTACTAAATTATCTAAATTATAAGATGCCATAAAACCAAGTTTTGTTCTAACTTCTTTTAAATACTTATCTGTATTTTTTCCCCATATTCCATCTTCGGCTATTTTTGTTGTTGAATTTTTATTAATTTCTTTTTGAAGCAAATATACTGCCTTACATTTACTACCTTTTTTTATAGGAAAAGATTTGCAAGTTTCAGTTTTATAATCTATTATGCCTACAACTGCACCTACATTATCTAATATACTTCCATCACTTTCTGGACTACTTCCCCACCAACCTTGTCTTTTACCAACAAAGTAAGTTCCTAATCCTATTAAGACTGCCGAACCTATACCTATTAATATTTTGTGTTTCTGTTTCATTTTTCTCCTATTTCAGTATTAATTTTTGCTATTTTTTGATAAGTGGTAAAATATCCTATACTACCTAAAGCTATTCCTCCCATAAAACCAAAACCTACATATCTCCAAAATCCTCCACCTGTTTTGTTAGCATATATCCAACCTCCTACTGTGCCTAAAGTTCCTATACCCATTTGTATAAGTCCTAATTGCTTTTTCTTTGTTATTAATTCTTCTTTTGTCATTTTTTTACAGGTTTATCATCTTAAAAATTTAAAAAACTTAATGTGCCATCAAAAAAACCTCCTACACTACCTCCTTTAGCAAATTCTGAAATACCTGCTGCCTCTCTTAATTGAACATCATCTTTATGAATAAAAGATTTTAATGATTCTAATTCAGCTAATTCTCCATAACTAATATTTTCATCATTTAAGGATTTTCGTATTTCTTCTAATCTTTTTTCTGCATCTCTTTTACCCCATTTTCCATAGCTATCATCTCTGCGACCTTTAGCTGATACTTTCTTAGAACTTTGTTTGCCTGTTCTCATTCCCAAACTTTCATCTTGTCTGTCATCATATCCTTGAGTTTTACCTCCTTTAGCATAAAGTTGATTTTTATTAAAATAATCTGCTAATTTTTTAGGATTGTCAAAAGTGGTGCTACTTATAAATCTTTTAGTATTGGGTGTATATTTATCTAAATGAACAACCTCTCCCATATTATCTTTACCTAATGTTGCTATATATTGCCCTCTATTGTGTTTTAATTCATTTTTAGGACTTCCCTTATGATGATTAAACCCACTATCTTTTAAAACTCTTAATAAGCCACCTTTAGCCATAGAAATATCTCTTTTTTCAGAACCTCTTTTACCCCATTTTCCATAAGAATCTTCTCGCCTTGCTTTCATACTTTGTTTCTTAGAACTTTCTTTGCCTGTTCTCATTCCTAAAGATTCATCTTGTCTGTCATCATATCCTTGAGTTGCCATAACTATTTATTTTTTTTATATATTACTACTCCTATAATAGTTCCTACTACTACTACTGCCGAAATACCTATTATCCAATTCCTTTTAGTATTTTTATTTTGTATAGTTGTATCATCTTCAATATCTATTGCTGATGTAGGTGTATTTTTCTTATTCCACCATTGAGAAATTTGCCCAAAAACATCTTTAGCTTGAGTAAGTTTACTACTTTTCCAATCTTCAAAACTTTTAGTTCCTCCACTATTCAAATACTTTACATATAATTTTGCACTTGCACTTAAAGTTGATTCATTAAATTGAGTATGACATTTATTATATGCAGTTGCCCCTGATTTTTCATATATAGGTTCGCAAATATCTTGTGCTTGTTGTCCTGTTATTGCCAAATATGACATATCATATAAATTATCCATTTTATTTATTTTTTGTTATTAAATATATTCCTCCTATAAGTAATACTCCTACCATTACCATTTTTAAATGGTCTTTTTTAGGCTTTGCAATTATTACTTCTTCACTTTGTTTAGGCAAGGGAGGAATTAATCCTAAATTCTTTGTAGTTTCTATCCAATCTTTTAAAGAGCCTTTAAATCCTAATCCCTGTGCTTTTTTATAGCCTTGATTCATAGTTAATTTTCCACTTTGTATATATTTACAAATTTCAGTATATTTAACTAAAATATCTCCATAAAATTCTGTTGCTGCTGACATATTATTTCTTTTTAAATCCTTTATAAATTACAAATCCTCCTACCACTATTAAAATTAATGGTAGCCAAGTTTTTTTGGGTTTTGTTTCTTTTTGTGGTTCTGACATAGACAAACCTCCACCTCCACCTCCACCATATACAATAGGAGGTGTATTATCTATATTGGTATCTATATCTAATTCTACACGCAAAGGTTTAGTTGTTTGTATAGGCTCAGGTATTTTTTCATCTACGCCAATATTTGATGGTGCTTGTTGCATTTGAGGATTAAATCTTGGAGATGGTAATTTACTATTCTCTGCCTCAGTAATCCCCTCTACTGACATATAATATTGTTCTACTATATTCATAACTTTAATTTATTGGTCGTAACCTTGTGGGCATTTACCATTTACTGTTTCTACTCTTGAACATCTTTGTCTGCCACCACTCCAATAACAACATAATCTTGTATTTGATATGCCTAAAGAAGCCCTACCTCTTGCATTACTAAAATTAGAAGTCTTAGATTTATTCCATACATAATAAGCTAATACTATTGCGCCTATTCCTAATATAATTTTTGTTTCTTTTTTCATTTTTTTTGTTTTAATTTTTTTTTATCCGTAAGTTACTTCGGCAGGGGTATGTTTAATTATCCCTTTTCTTTGCAACCATTTTTTTATACCTCCTGCATTTGAAAATTCTGCTTTTTCTTTATTTTTTTTCCATACTACATAAGCTAAAATACCTACTCCTGCAATTATCAAATATGTTTGTGTTTTCTTATTCATATCTTTTTATTTATTTATTTTTAAAAGCACAATTAACACAACTGCACCTATTAATATTTCTTTTCCACTAAATCCAAAATATTCTCTTTTTAAGACTTTTTCGCCTTTCGTAGTAACTTCTTTACTCAAAGTGCCTAATTGCTCTTTTATTTTATCAAGTTCAGAATTTACATCACTTTCTAATTCTTCTATGGGAGATAGATACTGCACAGGGATTGCATACATCTCATCATCTTCTTTTACTATTATTACTTTTCTATATCGGTATGCAGACATACCACTATCTGAATGACCTTTTTCTCTTTGTTGGGCTAATTTGCCTACTACTACTCCACCTTTTAAAAATATTTTTTCTTGGGTTTCGTATTGTTTCCCTATTTTATATTTCTTTAATTCTCCAATTATTTTTGTTTCCATTATTTACTTAAATTTACATAAACTTTTCCAACTGCACCACCTAAAGCACCACCTAAAGCACCTAACACAAGTTTATTTTTATTTCTTATCATTGCATATAAAACTCCTATTGCCATTCCTCCTATTCCAAAATTTATAGTTTTTTTATTATCTTTTTTATTATCTTCAAAAGTTCCCTCTGCATTAAAATATTTTATTTTTTTTGCCTTTTTTAATATTGTTGATGTAGGTTCTTCTATTACTTGAGCAACTTCATATTTTTTTTGTTTTTTTGGAGGCATAATATTTAATACAGATTCAGGAATTATATAGCCATCATTTGTTTGTAAAGCCATTAATTGTTGGTGTGGTGTCATAGACACATCTATTGGACTACCACTTATTACTTGATTTCTGCGATATACTTTATACATTACAGAATTTCCAACAGGTTTTTTGGCTCTAAAATCATCTAATATTTTACATTTTACTGTCATTTTTTTCGCATTATTCTATACGCTACTATACTTCCTATTAATATTACCCCACCAATTATAGATACTACTATAATTCTTTTATTTTTTTGTTCCTCTCGTGCCTTTTCTAATAACGCCTGTCTTGTTTTTTCTTCCTCTGTCTTTTTATCTCCTCTTGATTCTATTGCTTTTCCAAAAATATTTCCTACTGCTTTGATTCCCTCTGTTATCCATTGGGGATTTACTTTTCCTCCATCTTGATTAGAATAGGTGCTAACTAATTTTCCTATGTTAGTTCTAAATTTTTCATTATTATAAAGATTGTAAGAGATTTTCTTTATTAATTCTTTTCTATTTCCATCAGCATTTACTCCACTATCTTCAAGTGCTTGTTTTAATTTATATTTTTCATTATCCAAGATAAAAATTATTCTATCTAAAATAATATCTTTTGTTAATGCCATATCTTGCGAACCGACTGCATTACTAAAATTTTGTTTAGAATTTCCTAAGTATCTCATTTCTTCATTATTAATGCTAAAGCTACTACTACTACTCCTCCAATAATTAGTAATTCTGTTTTTTCAGATTTTGGAGAAACAGATGTTTCACTTTTAATATTTTTTACTGCCGACAATAATTCTTCTCCCTCTGCACTTGCAAAAGGATTGTTAGCTTTTAATTTTTCAGCATCTTGTTTTGCCTTATATTCTGTATAGTCAGTTATTAACTTATAATCAGGGTGCATTTCACACACAAACATTAATGCCTCTTTTCCATTTTCAACTACACAAGTTGCTAATTGTCTTGCGAGTAAATCAGGTCTTTTAATTGCTTGTTGCCCATAATGGTTAATTATCTTTTTTGCACCTAAAGGATTGTTGTATGCTGTATATTGATATATATTCATATTTTTATATAAAAAAAGGGAGAGCAATAAAATTACTCGCCCTTTTTATAGTTACACTTAAATACTTAACCTTATCCAACTAATCCTCTCCTTGAAGGGAATTGAAATTGTGATAAATTTGGTTTCGCATAGTCCTTACCAACACTTCTACCTATTAGACCTCTTGAAATATCAAGTTGTTCCATTGGGTATAATCTCATTGTTAATGTAGCACTTCCTAAAATTGTCGTAGACAATTTAGTAAACGCATTAACAGGGAATTTATGTCTTACAATAGTAACACCTGATTGTTGTTGCATAGGGTCTAAAGCAGGAGTAACAGGTAATGTCACTTTTCTACCATTAGGCTCTCTATACTCAATAGTCAGTTGTTTAAATGGCTGACTTGCATTAGCCGATTGTAAATACATAAGTCCTACCTTAAATGGTTCAGACTTAACCGATTCAAGAAATTCTGTATAAGTTACATCACCATTTTCCATAGTAATAGTAATTGCAGCAGCATTACCAAAATTGGTAGCACCAAATAAATTACTATTAGAACCTAATACTACAACACTACTTACATCTGCCGTAGTAGAGTTTGCAATGTTTATAATAAATGGTAAAGATGCCTTAGCTTCTTGACCTGCTTCATCATCTGCATAGTTATAAGAATCTTGGACTGCATTACTCCAACCATCATAGTTAGAATAATTTTCGTTTGCGAAATTACTCGCATCTTCAAAATAATTGTTCATCTTTCTTGTTTTAAATTATTCCTATACTGATTTCTCAGCAATTAATTTTTTTGCTTGTTCGTATAACGCCATTCCAGATGCTACACCAATAGCTAAAATTAAAATAGGCTTAATTGATTTTGTTACTTCTTTCATCTCTTTTGTTTTTAATAAATTACATAATTTATACTATTCACATAGTCTTAACTACACAAAGAAACACATTTTATTAATACACTGATTATTAGTTTCTTAACATATATGATTGCTATAATTACTTTAACTCTTATAAATTAATGTTAAGTTATGTTAGGAAATTCATATTTTTGATTATCTTTACAAAAAATTAAGGCAATATGAAAGAAAATTTTTATCCTAAAGTGCTATTAGCTTCTCCACAACACGATAGTAAAAGATATATTTGGGAAAAATGGGTAGAAACGATTAAAAATTTAACATACCCCAACTATGATATATTTTTAGCCGAAAATTCCAAGACAGATAGTTTTGCAAAAGAGATAGAGAAAAAAGGCATAATTGTAAAAAGAATAAAAAATGATTTAGGAGTTATGCACAGGATAGCTGAATCTCATAATGCTTGTAGGACTTATGCTTTAGAAAATAATTATGATTTTTTATTTCACTTAGAAACCGATATTATTCCTCCTTTTGATGTTATAGAAAGACTTTTAAATAATAAAAAACTCGTATGCTCTGCTTCTTACGATATTTTTCACGGAAAGTTACGCCAAGCTATGATACAAGAATCTGAAAACTTAGATAGATATAAAAAAGCATATAGAACAGTATCTTTTGTAAATGAAAAAGAGCCTTTGGTATTTAATGGTAAAACAAGGCAAGTGTATCACGCAGGACTTGGGTGTATTTTAATTCATAATAAGGTTTTAAAAAAAATACCATTTAGATATATAAATGGAGGAAATATGTCTGCTGACACTTGGTTTGCTAACGATTGTTTTACTCTTAATATCCCTATATATGTTGATACTTTAATCCATTGCCAACACTTTAATCATACTTGGTTGGCTGATATAAATGAAATATAAAATGAAAAAATTAGAAAAATTATTATACAGAAAAAATAGTATAGAAAAGACTATGCCTATCCACGCCCAACAACTAAAAGTGTTAAGCAAATTGATTACAGAATTAAAAAAAGATAAAAAAAATCTAAAAAAACAAATTGAAGTTTATGATTTAGAAAAACAATTAAATGATGTTATAGTAACTTTAAAATTGGAACAAAGAGAATATAATCATTATTTATTGCCACAAATAGAAGAAGAAAAAACCTCACAAGATAATATAAATTTTGATAGCTTAAAGAAAATTACTAAACAAATACATAAAAATCAATTCTTCAATAACTTTGATGTCCTACCTGCAAATGTAGAAATTGTAGAAATAAATAACTCTTTAGCTGAACATATAAAGATATTAGAAAAATTAGAGAAGCAATTAGCAGAATTTAAAAGTGGAGATACTTTAGAAATGGCAAGAGTAGAAAAAGAATTATTTGATACTAACTTAAATTTGCTCGGCAATAAAATTAGACTTGAAAAAAGAATAGAGTATTATAATAATCAATTTCTACCTAAATATAAAAAAGAATTAAAAGAAGCTAAAAAATATTTAGGAGAATATTTAGCAAAAGCCAAAGAAATATCCACCTTAAATATAGACCATAAATTAACTTTTCTTTTATCAGAATATGACAAACATAAAAAAGAAGATGAAAAACTTTGGTTATTTTATACTGCTTTGAAACAAAGAGTAGATTCTATACTTGTAGAACTTAAAGAAAATACTATGCTTGGTAAAACTAAAGATAAAAAAATGACAAAATTACTTTCGCCTGTAATATGAGAAAAAATAAAGAAATATTACTAATAGAAAATAAAATTAAAGATTTAAGGAAAAAAGGAAAACAAATCGTTGCCCAAATGCTTTTAGACATAAGCAATGAAAATTTTTCTGATTTAGTTTCTGAAAGAAGTTCAATACTATATGATATATATATTTGTAAAAGAAAATTAGAATTTTTAATGAAACAAAAATCTAAATATGGAAACAAACTTACTTCTCCTATGCCGAAACAAGTTTTATTATAGGTAGTCTATTATCAATGTATTTCTGTAAAGATACTTTTGCTATACTTTCGTTTATTTCTTTTTTATTAGGCATATCATTTTTATACATAATCGTATTATAAGTAAATATCAAGCGAACTGTTTGATTTGCTAATACATTGTATTTTAAAATTTTGGGAGATTTAGGATTAAAATTTAGAGTAGTGGCAGTAACATATTGAGGTGTAGTAGGGGTTAAAGTAGGATAGTGAAAATCTTTATAACTTTTTCCACTTTTTGCCCTATCATTTATTTTAAATTGTGCATTGGCTTGATTTATATTATTAGCATATACATTTACTGTTTCTAATTCGTAATATCCATTATTTAATTCGGCAGTTAATTCATTATAAGTCAATCCATTTAATCCTGATACCTCTACTGTTGTGCCTGAAATAAATTCCGTAGTAGTCATAAAATCATTATACAAGCCTCCATCATCTAATTGAAATTTAGAATATTTGGTTGTTTGTTGCCCATCATTTGAAAAAATACCTGTATAACTCCAAACGGAACTTGTAGCAGTAGATAAATCAGTAGCTATTTGAACTCCTGTTTTAGAACTCCCAAGCCATACACTTGTAGTATTTCCTAACATATCAAATAATGTTCCCCCACTTGCTGCCCCTGTTGGCATAATAAAAGTTGGGGTAAAAGATTGTTTATAGGTAACATTATTTAAAGCATTAGTAGGTAGCTGAAACAAAGAAATTTCACTATCTGTTGCTGCTGTATTTTCTAATTCTACTACTATCCAATCTTTCATAACTTACAAATATATGAAAATAATTTACAGTAAGCACATTTGCAATATTAATTTCCATAATATTTTGTTGTATAATCTATAATTAGTTTAGTGGCTAAATCTTTATGGTCTTTGTAAATGTTTTTTCCTGTCATTATATCTTTTTTATTTAACATAGGTTTTACTACCTTATTATAATTGTCTTGCATATAATTGTAAATAGCATATTGAAATTGTTTTTTGGTAAAATTACCTTGCAGAGTTCCATAATCTTTATTTAGATATGCAAAAAATCTTTTATTGCCTTTATTATATTCTATATCTACCATTTTTTCTAAAATTAATAAGTGTTCAATATTTCCTGCAAATTTGCTTTTATGTCTTTCTACTACATCATCACATTTGTGAAACCTTACCCAATTACAATTTGCCCATAATTTAGGGTGTGCAATTTTACCCACAGACTGAAAATGAGTAATTACATCTACTGAAAGATGTCTTTGAGTTACTATACTACCCATTAAATCATTAGGTAAACTATCGGACACAAATTTATTCAAATCTTCTATAAGTAGTAATCCGTGCTGATAATTTTCCAAAATATGATGTAGAGCATCTGCAATTTCGGATAAATTCATTTTACCTCCTCCTACTTTCATAGTGGCAATTCTTCTTGCTTCCACTTTATTTGAAACAGTAAATTTTTTTACATCTTCAAGGTGCATAGCCTTAATATGTGTAAAATTTTTATTTTGGTCGTTTTTAACATCAGAAAACTCATTATTGACATCTAAAATCAATACCTTTCTTCCTGTTTTTAAATAATCTTGTATCATTTGCAAAGTGGAATAGGTTTTACCTACTCCCTTTCTTCCTATGGCTATGCCTAAAAGTGCTTCTCTCTTTTTCATATATCAAATTCTTGTGGTGTTTCTTCTTGGTAAACTTCTTCTACTTGGGGTTCTTCTACTACTTCTTTTTCAGGTCTTTGTATAGTATCAGGTCTTACTACTTCCTGTGCTTGATTTTCAAGTTTCTCTTTTTGTAATTGAGCAAAAGTATTCATAATGCCATTAGCAGTTTTTCGTAAGGTCATAATTTGCACCCCTTTATATGCAATATCTTGCCCAAAGCATACTAAGAGGAACTGTTCATCAGTCATTCCCCACCCTTTTTTAGCAAATACTCTTTCCATTGCAGGTCGCACTTTGTCGCCAAATTCTTCATCATAGCTTATACTTTCCCTTGCCTGTTCATTAAATCCTTGTATAAATTCTGATGGGGTTACTGTGGTGTTTTCATCTATGGGTATTTCAGAAGTGCCATCTATTTCTCCACTTAATATTTTTTCTTGTAATTTATCTTCAGGATAAACTACATACTTTTTCCCTAATTCGTGTAACATAGCATAGCCATCTAATACAGTTGCTACCAACTGTTTAACTGCCATTTTCTTTTCTTTGCCCTCTAACTCATTTACACCCTCATTTGTGATTTTATCTACTATTTTTTCTTTGGGTTCTTCTATTTCTTCCTCAATTTCTTCATCTAATACAGGTGCAACATTATCTATATTATCAAACTGTGTGTCGGTGGTAAAATTAGGTTCTTCTATTTCGCCTACATCTTTGGTATTGATTTTATTATAATTTCTTTCTTGCAAAGGTGCTTGTAACGGATTAAAAGAACTTGGAATATCGGCAACTTCTTCTTCTGTTATTTCATCTATATCAAACTTTAATGATTCACTCATAATTTATATTTTATTTCTATGTGGTTTATTATTTTTTTATTTAAAGCATTATAATTATCTAAAAACATTTTATCGCTTTTTATTTTTATATCTCTCTTTTTAAACTTTGTAATTGTTTGGGATATTAAAGTATGGTTTTTCCTGTGAAATATTTGTGCAATTTCTATGTGTGTTAAATCTATATGTTTTTTGAGCAATATAAAACACATTTCTCTTGCCTCTATTATATTTCCTCTAATATTTTTTCTCTTTATGTCTATAACAGAAACATTATAAGAATCGCAAACTATATGAATAATATTGTTTATAATATCATTATATAAGTCATTAGCTTTACTTTCTACACTAATTTCACTTAATACTTTATATACTTTTTTAACGCCAACTTTTTTAATAGTTTTTGCTAATTCTTTTACTAATGAAATGACTTCTTTTTCCAACTTTGCATAGTTTTCACAAAAATAATGTTAAAATAGTTAAGTTTATATTTTTTTTATAACTTTTTTTTATGTATAGGTTATTTTTTTCTAAATAAAAAATATGCCCCAATACCTGCAAAGATAGATACACTACTAATTATTAGTAATGCTTTTCTTTTCTTTGGCTCAATATTTTTAATTATAGGAATTTTATCTGCAATCGGTTCATATTCACTTGTTTTTAAAATGCCTAACCATTTATAATATGCGTTATCAACT
>Ga0098061_1000927_pt1 | contig 14345 bp, 17 predicted proteins | sample 22_taG_FD_92579 | JGI IMG/M metagenome (GOLD analysis project Ga0098061, IMG submission 92579) | Marine viral communities from the Subarctic Pacific Ocean - 22_ETSP_OMZ_AT15343 metaG | ecosystem: Environmental > Aquatic > Marine > Oceanic | place: Subarctic Pacific Ocean | collected 2015-01-20 | reverse complement strand
TTTCTTTCTAACTTCATACAAATCCAAGAGGGCACAAATGTTGTTCGTGTCTTGCCTGGAAAGGATGAAGATACTCTGTTTTATGCAGAGACTAAAATTCATCGCGTTCCCGATGAAAACGGACAGGTGAAGAACTATCACTGCCGTAAAATGCATGGAGAGGCTTGCCCTCTTTGTGATTCTTATTATGCGCTTTGGAAAGAGCCTAATAAGGACGAAGATTTGGCTCGCCAAATCAAGCCCCGCTCTCGCTACTACATGAATGTGTTAGACCGTGAGAGTGGTGATGTAAGAATCCTCTCTATCGGAGTTATCCTCTTTAAGAAGATTATTGCTTCTATGTTGGACGAGGATTTTGGAGACATTACTGATCTTGAGAAAGGTCACGATTTTAAAATCATTAAGGTGATGGAGGGACAATGGCCGAAGTATGACCAGTCTCAACCTCGCCCCAAAGCGTCTCCTGCAGGGAGCAACGCGGAAACCGCAGTATGGATGGATTCCCTCCACGATATTCATGCTCTTGTTAAATTGGAGGATTACGAGGAAGTGAAGACTACAGCAGATATGCTTCTTCCTTCTCACGAAGGGTCTATGACTAACCCTCAACCTGAGACAAAGGTTTCAGACGAGGATTATCTTAGCAAAATGAAGGGTTAATTATGAAAAATACTTTTTATATGATTGGTGTTGCTACACTACTAGGAGTGGGCCTTATGTCTTGCTCTATGGTCGAGGGAGCAATTGGTGAAGAGGCAGATGTTTCTACTCTTGGAGGGTTTCTCGATACCATGTGGGGCTTAATGAAGGGGTTCCTTCCTAGCCTAGCAGCATGGGAAGGAGGCTGTTCAATTTTCAGTCCTAGAAAGAGACAACACTACACTAATATGGTGATGGCTGTTGTACCTCTTAATAAGAATATGGAATTTGGAGACGCTATGAAGTCTCTTGGATCAGGCTTAGGGATTTCGCACTCTTCTGAAGCGACTAAAGCGGTCAACGCTGAAGAGGTGTCTACAGCCAAGGTTGAGGCTGCAAAAACTGAAACTAAAGTTTAATTAGCCACAGTTGGTTCTATTATAAGGGGGTAAGGAAACTTACCCCCTTATTTTTTAACTATGAGTAAAAAGAAATTAAAAATACTAGCTTGCCCTGCCAATAAAGGAGGATGCGCTTACTACAGAGTTATCGCACCTGCTGAGAAATTACAAGAGTTATACGGAGAGCAAATCGAAGTTAGGTTTGATTATAATCCTCTAGGAATGAAGGAGGAAGAGGCTAAAGGGGGTATGTCTCCTGTCGATATGTCCTCAGTATGGCAACCTAATTGGACCTTTGATAATATTAAATGGGCTGATGTGATTTGGACAAACAATATTTCTAATTTTGGTGGACCATACACTGCGCGTTTAGTAGGAAAGGCGAAGGAGTTTGGGAAATTCGTACACTACGATACAGATGATTTACTCACCGACCTATACCCAGACCACCGCTTATATGAGGTTTATAAAGACAAAGGATTAGAGGGGATAACAAAATTCATTTATAGTAATGCTGATCTTGTTACTGTGACCCAGAGAAAATTTGCTGAAAGAGTAAAAGAGTATTGTGGGGGGGTTTTAGCAGTAGTTAAAAATGCTATTGACTATAGTTTGGATGCGTGGAATGTCCCTAAGGTTCCTGCTTTTAAGAAAGGTCTTACTAGAGTGGGATGGGCAGGGGGGATTCATCACGGTGTGGATGTAAAGGAGTTTGCGGGAGTACCTCATTTTGTAAATCAAAGGGCAGGAAGAGAGCGGGTGCATTGGGGGTTTTTTGGAGCACCTAATCCCGCTGAGAGTGGGAAAGAAGAGTGGCAACATGAGGTATGGAGAGAGTATAAAAGAGAGTTTTTAAAGGGGTACAAAGGAAAAAGGAACTGGGATATTTTTCCTGCCTTATCCCCTGATTCATATGGAGGGATTTACGCACACTTTGATTTGGCTATTGCTCCTCTCCAGATGAACGCTTTTAATGATTCAAAATCAGAAATTAAAGTGGCTGAGTGTGGTCGCTATAAGGTTCCGTTAATTGCTTCAAATGTAGGTTGTTATGATGAGACTATTGTTAATGGTAAAACAGGTTATCTAATTGATGCTGCGGCTCCTCCTGCTGATTGGGTTAAGATTTTAACCAAGTGTGTTAAGAACCCGAGACATGTAAAAGAAATGGGGGAGAATTTACATAAAGTTACAGAGGAGTATTTTGATTTAAATAAGGTATGTAAGCATAGACTAAATTTGTACGAGCAAGCGTTAGGCTTGGTACTAAGTAGGGATGGAAAAGAGAATTTAACATACAATACGGAGTGGTCTTTTGATGGATAGTACTGTTATAATTAAAACCGTAGGGAGGCCCTCCCTGAAGGCTGCTATTCGCTCTGCAAAGAAGGAAGGCTTTAAGGTGATTGTAGTCAGCGATGGTGTTAAAGTAAGCGCACAGGGCGCGACACGCCTTGTGAAGCTAGGTAAACAATGGGGGTACTATGGGGGGATGGCTGCTAATGTAGGAGCCGCTATGGCTGAAACGGAGTGGATAACCTTTTTGGATGACGATGATGTTTTTATACCAGGAGCGGGAGAGATTATCCGAGAAAAAATTAAAAATCCTGATGTGGATGTGTGGGTAGGAGGTGCTCGTTTTAATAAAAAGATTCAAATTCATAATCACTCAACCAATCCCCCTATATTAGAATTTGAGGGACACGATCTTGCGATGGATCGTGAGAGAGGAGTCCGAGTTGGGAATGTTTCTTGTCCCACAGTACGCACCTCTGTTTTCGCAAAATCTCCTGTAGTAGATACTGTTCCTGAGAATATGCAACATTTAACTGATTGCTATCTACTCAATCAATGGAAAACCGCAGGATTTAGAGTTGATTGGATGGAATCTGTAATTTACTTAGTGAGACCCCACAAAAAAGGCTTAGATTCCTTGGAATCAGTTAACGGAGGAGGTACAGTAAGTTGATTAGTATAATATGTTCAACCTATAACTCTTCTGAGTGGATTAATAATTATCTTAAGTACTTAAACGAGCAAACCTTACCAAAATTTGAAGTAATTTTTGTAGACGCTAACTCCTCAGACTCATCTCTCCAAACCATAAAAGACTTTGAGTTTAGGGAGGGGATTGAAAAGGTAGTAGTTGAAGAGAAAGAGCGTGTTAATATTTACAAAGCATGGAATACTGCGATTAACCAAAGCAGATATGAGTATGTTATGAATTATAACACCGATGATAAACTATTTCCTCCCGCTTTAGAAAGGTTTGTCACATACATTCAAGAATTCCCTGATGTAGATGTTATAGTTTCTAATTGTATGATATCATCTGATAGTGATCATGAGGAAATAGTATCTCTATATAATTGGCCTGATGCGAATGATCTTCAAACTCTTTTAAATGGGTGTTGTTGTGGACCCTTCCCTGTCTTAAAGAAGAGTAAGGTGTTGGAGTGCGGAGGTTTTGATGAAGACTTAAATAGCAGCGGTGATTATGAGATGTGGTGTCGCATGAATGTAAAGGGGGCTTTATTTGGAAATATAGAAAAGTACTTGGGCGTTTATTTCCATAATCCGCAGGGGGTAAGTACGGATTTAAGTAAGAGAGAGGAGCATCTAGCTCAAGATAGGATTATTAGAGAGACATACTCTAGGTTTATAAAATGATAAATCCTAGGGAAGTGTTAGATCTTTATAAGGATCATGAGATAGGGATTCTTAATTTAGATAATATAGATTTAGTGGAGATAGCTCACCAGTATCAACAGGAGGGGCTCGTTACTATAGCTAATATAATTAAACCAGTTGTACTGGATAATTTTTATGCTTTTGTTATAGATGAAATGCCTCCCTGGTGGTGGTTTTATCATTTTAGGGCGGGGAAAGAGGAAACACATAATGGGAAGATTAAAAACGACCCCGTGGCTCAACATCAAAACATTATTGACCATAGAAAGTGGGCTAAAGAAACAAAGGATTTAAATCGCTTTGCTTATTTTTATAAGAGAACTTTTGAAGACCATTATCCTTTATGCAAATGCGGCTTGTGTAAGTTTTTGGTTCCTTTCTACAAAGAACTCCGCTATTTGTTAGCGGTAATTACAGGAAAGGATTTAGAAAAAAGAGAAACATTCTTACAAATGGCAGAAGAGGGGGATTTTAATGGATTTCATCACGATGAAGATAAAGGAGAATTAGCTATGGTACTTCACCTCACTAAGGGATGGACCCATGGCGCAGGTGGGGAATTCTTTATGTTTGATGATACAGGGACTATAATAGAAAAAGCTCTTCCCCCTTCCTATAACAACCTTGTATTAATGAGATTAGATCATGGAGTTAACAAAAATTTAAGATACCATATGGTAACTCCTGTTGCAAGTCCCACTTTAAAACGCTGTGTAGTTTCTGGGTGGTGGAAAGAGAAGGAGGTCTAGATGCCTAGAAGAAAAAAACAAACAATTGCGTTGTGTATGATTGTCAAAAATGAGGCGCATGTTATTACTAGAGCTTTTGATTCTGTTAAAAACATTATTACACATATTTATATTTGTGATACAGGGTCTACTGACGGGACTCAAGAAGTAATTAGAAAATATATCAAGGATAATAAGCTTAAGGGTAAAGTAGTAAATAAACCTTGGGTGGATTTTGCTTACAATAGAAACGAGTCGTTTGAGTTAGGGTTTGGTAAAGCTGATTACATAATGACGATGGATGCAGATGAAGTATTTTGTAAGTTTTATGATGATGAAGCGCACCCTGATGAATTTATAACAGAGCTTCCATATACTTTAGAAGCAGAGATGTATGATATACGATCATGCTACGGGACTACTCGCTTCTGGAGACCTCAACTTCTAAAAGGGGATGTGAAATGGGAGTGGGTAAAGCCTATTCATGAGTATGTTAAAAAAAAGGATGAACACATACATGGTCCTTGTGATAGAAAGACCCTTGTAGAGATTTGCAACTATCCTAGAAATGAAGGGGGTAGAGCCTTAACCAACCGTAAAGAGTTTCATGATGCATTAGTGTTGGAGAAGTATTTAGCCGCTAATCCTGAGGATTGGCGTTGTTGGTGGTACTTGGGACAATGCTATATGGATGATGGATCTCGCTCTTATAGGCGATCAATTGAAGCTCACGAAGTGGCACTCCCACATATGATGTGGGTAGAAGAGAAATATATAGCATATTTAAGAATAGGGAGAATGTATAAGCATTTTAAAGAAGAGGATAAAATGTTTGAAAATTTCCATAAGGCTCATGAGATCCTTCCTTATCGGCCAGAGGCTTTATATGAGTTAATGGCTGCTTATCGACGGAAAAATATGAACAGTACTGCTGTATTATATGGACAACGAGCTTTGGAGGTAATTCCAATGAAAAAGAACTATTCACTATTTTTAGAGGATCATATCTATAAATGGAGTTGTCATGATGAGTTGTCTCTGTCTTACTTTTATGCAGGCAGGTACAAAGATTGTTTAGAGCTTTGTGTGGAGTTAGAGAAGATTGTACCCGAGGCTCAGAAGGAGAGATTCCTTAAGAATTTAAACGGGTTTAGAAAATTAGCCCCTGTTTCATGAAACATTTCTGCACTTTATCTGACAAAAACTACCTTAAACAAGGGGAGGCTCTCATAAAATCATTGGAGAGGGTTACAGAGTCGTATACACTATATTATCTTTGTTTAGATGAAGAGGTGTACAATGCATTGGCTTCCTATAAAAATATTGTACGCATAAAGTTGTCTGATGTAGAGATAAGCCGACCACCTATTTTAGCGTTTAAAGAAAAGAAACCTTATAATGAATACTGCTGGTCATTGGCTTCCACCTTTTGTCGTTATTTGTTAGCGACTTTAGATATAGAGGATATTCTATACATAGACTCAGATATTTATTTTTATAAGAACCCTCAAATTATATACGATGAGTTAGGACAGAAAAGTGTAGGCATTATTAGACACAGACATAATACCTCTAATTCTCCTGACGGTGAGTTTAATGTAGGTATTGTTTATTTCAGAAATAATTTGGGGGGTTTAGCTTGTCTGGAGTGGTGGAACGATTGTATTCTTGAAGAGTTAAGATCTGATTTGGCTACTTGCGGGGATCAAAAATATTTAGAAGAGTTTGTTCCTATGTTTGGGGAGGATGTATGCATATTAGATAAAACATTCGCTCACGGAGCACCTTGGAATTATAGATTGTATGTATATGATAATTATCATGTAGATGGGACAGTAGTGTGGGGTGATAAGGTACAACCATTAGTGTTTAATCATTTTTCAAGATTTAGTTTTGAACACCCTACTTCGGGGCAGTATATGGATCATACGCTAGGGGGGCAAGTGTTTAATATTCCAGCCGTAAGACAAATGTATATTAATTACACAAATGAGGTATTAAATTATGGATCATGTTGATTGGATTATAAAGCAAAGAGAAAGTATTTCAAAACTTTCTCAACCTGATTGGCATTATGCAGATGTTGGAGCTTGTAAGGGGGAAATTTTAACCTCTTTACTTGGATTAATGGATAAGGGTTATGCGTTCGAACCTAACCCAACCAACTATGCAAGGCTTTCACAGCAGTTTGGATCGACAGAAGTTTCCATTATTCCTAACGCAGTAAGTAATAAAGTAGGGGAGATCACTTTTTATTATGGAAGAAGTCCTGAGGAGGGGTCCCTTTTGGGGTATGATATGAATTATACTCCTATGACTAGCTCTATCACAGTTCCTTGCACTACTTTAGATGAGTACTTCGCTGACAAACAAGTTGATTTTATAAAGGTTGATGTAGAAGGAGCAGAGTGGGATGTTTTTGAGGGAGCAACTGAGTTATTAAAAAGAGATATTCTATGGCAAGTAGAGTTTCATTTAGATGAACATTGGCATAAAAGAGAAATCTTGTTCGAAAATGATTATAATATATTTGATTTAGATTTTAATAAATTAGACAAAGATGCACCAAGACCGTATTTAGCTTTTCTTTCAAAGAAGGAAACTCTTATATGAAAATAGCTTTTGGGATGATTGTATTTAATGGGGATTATGTATTAAAAGAGTGCCTTGAGTCTGTTTACCCATATGCCACACAAATTCTTATAGCAGAGGGTCCTGTAAGATACTGGCAGGATCAAGGATACTCTACTTCTACAGATAAGACTAACGAAATTATAGAAAACTTCCCAGACCCAGAGAATAAGATTACCATTGTTCACGGACAGTTTGAGGAGAAGGACGAGGAGTGTAGAGCGTACATGCCGTACATGAGAGAGGATATAGATTATATTTGGAATCTAGATTCTGATGAGATTTATAAGCCAGAAGATATTGAAAAGATTATAAATATTCTAGAGGAGGAGAAGTACACCTCTGTAGGAGTTAGAAGCTGTTCTTTCTATGGAGGCTTTGATGATTTTATTGGAGGGTTTGAGCTTGCTAAGGATAACTTTCTTAGAATCTTTAAAGTATATCCTAAGGCTACTTGGAAGACTCACCGACCTCCGACTATTGTTGCTCCTGAGGGAACGGAAACACTCCCAGAGAAGCACCTAGACAGCGATACGTTGTGGGATAAGTATGGAGTCCAGATGTACCATTATTCTTATGTCTTTCCCAGACAGGTGCGGGAAAAGATTGCATACTACAAAGCCAAGGTAAGTAGAGAGAACTGCCATCCCAATTACTACCAAGAAATTTATCTTCCATGGGTACAAGGAGATAGAAGTGTAGAGTGGGGTTGGAGGGGAGTGCATGAGTTTCGTCCTTTGAGTAGGGGGGATGCCTTTACTCAAAAGTTTAAAGGAACGCACCCTAAGATTATAGAAATAAAAATTGAAGATTACAAAAAACAAATAGAGGAAGATTTCTATAATAAGCTATGAATGTAGTAGAAATAGGAACCCCTCCCTTTGACCGACAAGAGCTTATAGATAGCTTAGAAGAGTTCGCCACACTTTACAAGGACAGGCCCATAGAAGATAATCACGGAGGTATGTGTGCGCCCCATATGTTTGGGGCATGGTTTATGGCTAGGAAGCTTCAACCCCAGACCATCATAGAAAGTGGGGTGTGGTATGGTCAGGGTACTTGGTTTTTTGAGAAAGCCGCCCCCGATGCTCGTATCTTTTGTATTGATCCTAATTTAGAAAGAATTAAATATAAATCTTCTAAAGCTCAGTATATTCGGGAAGATTTTTCTAGAGTAGAGTGGGGAACTAGTATTGATTGTGCAACTACTTTATGCTTTTTCGATGATCATCAAAATGCAGTCAGTCGATTAGAGCAAGCGGCCCCACAAGGGTTTAGACACCTTATGTTTGAAGATAACTACCCGCGCCTTCAGGGAGATTGCGTGAGTTTAAAGACTGTGTTGGAAGAAGACTCTGAAGATGGTAAAAAGGCTAGAGGATATTTACTCAATTATAATGAAATTCCTCCCGTAGTTAAAGTAGAAAAGACTAGGTGGGGTGATGATTGGACTGATGAGTTTTATCCTACTCTTGCGCCTCTCTTAGAAGGAGAGGTAGACGAGAAGTATTCTGTATACGTTGAGGATAGCGATACTTATACTTGGCTTTGCTACACTCAAACTCAAGAGAAAGATGTATGAAAGAACAGCGAAGTATTCCTGTTGTAGTTATTAGTAAAACCTTTAGACCTCTCCCAGAGCTAGAGTTTGTTATAAAACAAGCTAAAAAAAATAATTCGGATGTATTTCTACTGGGAGATGAAGGAAATTCACACTATGCTCCTGACAACCACAGGAAGATGTCTGATTATGATGAGGGAGTTACAGAGTTCGAAGAGCTTTATCAGCACCTAAGTACAAACCACGAAGGTATCGAGAAGTTTTGTTTTAGTCGTTGGTTTATATTTCGTAACTTTTTAAGAAAGCATGACTATGAAGGCGCGTTTTATATAGATAATGATATTTTGTTCTTCGGAAATGCCACCTCGGAGTTTGAACAGAGGAAGCATTTATACTGCACTTTGTCGGGGAGGAGTTCGGGCCATTCTTCTTACTGGACTCTTGAAGGTATTGAGGCTTTTTGTGCTTATCTAATGGAGGTTTATAGTAATAAAGAAGCGTATGAGTATGCGAGATTAGCCTCTCACTTCCATGTAAGACAGCATTTTGGGCTCCCAGGAGGATTATGTGATATGACGCTGTTGGAGGCTTTTGCACGGTATAAGTTTCCTCATTTAGTAGGAGAATGTAGTGTGGCTTTTAAGGATGGATGGTACTATGACCATGTAATTCACGAACCAGAAGGATTTGAACATAAGGATGGTATAAAACAGTTTAAATTTATAAAAGGAGTTCCTCACTCTCTTCACAAAAAACTAGAAAAGGAGATACCTTTTGCCACTATTCATTTTCAAGGTCCCAATAAACCCCTCATAGAGAAGTTTTACAGGATGTGTGATGATTCCTTTATTTAACATTAATAATTATGTGGTCGATACGGAGGAGTTAGGAAATCATCTACATGGGCCTTATGTAGATGAGTTCACTAATAATTTCTGTGACTATGTGGGTGCTAAGTATGGGTGTCCTTTAAATAGTGCAACTAATGCTATTTTCTTAGCATTTGAAGGGTATAGAACAGAGGTCACCATACCGTCTCTATTGCCTCCTGTGGTGTTTAATGCTTTGCACAACTCAGGGCAGCAGATCAGGTATACGGATGATGTGGAGTGGGTAGGAGGCTCTTACAAGCTTCACGATTTTGGTGGCTTTAAAGTGGTGGATTCAGCGCAAAGAGTAGATAGAGACCAATTTCATGAGGTTAATGATGAAGATTTGATGATATTCAGTTTTTACCCCACCAAACCTGTTGGAGGAATAGATGGGGGGATGATAGTATCCAATGATAAAGATAAAATCGACTGGTACAAACAAAGGTCTTTAAATGGTATGTCTTTCGCAGAGAATAATTGGGAAAGAAAGCAAATATCTATAGGCTGGAAAATGTATATGAATTCTTTTCAAGCCTATATTGCCAATGAAAATTTAAAGGTGTATGATAGAAAAAAAGATCGCTTGAAAGTAATAAGGCAGCACTATAACGAAGCCTTTGGTTTGAATCAAACGAGTGATCATTTGTATCGTATTAATGTAGAAGATAGAGACACTGTAATACCGCTTCTTAAGGAAAAAGAGATTACTACAGGAATTCACTATACACCCTTACATACTCAACCATTTTATAAAGATTTTGAGCGTGAGTTTCCTTTTTCTGAATGTGACGGAAATAACACATTGAGTATTCCCTTTCATGAAAAGTTAACATCAGGAGAAGTATTTCATATTATTAAAGAGGTAAAAAATGTGGCAACTTTTAAATAAACCTATGGCAGTCGGCAAGATAGGCTCTTCCGAATGCAGAGCAGTAGATTCTGTCCTAAATCATACTGATTTGCGGGAAATAGATTTGCATGATATATTTGTGGGGGCAGGAGTGTTTCCTCCAACTATAGATTCTATAAATTCTTTTTTTGATGTTTTCACTCAACATCTAAAGGAGATGGATGTAGTGGCTAAGTGGTTGGGTGCAGCAGAGGAAGATATGTTAAATTTTTATTGTCCTTCAGCCGCTACCACAGTATTACGAGACTTAGAGCCTTACTACTGGGAAGAGCCTTGGTCAAAGGAATTAAAGGGTAAAAAAGTGCTTGTAGTATCCCCCTTTACTGAGACGATTAAATCGCAGTACAAAAAGCGAGAGTTGTTATGGAAGGATGAAAGAGTATTGCCTTCATTTACCTTAAAAACTATAAAGTGTCCGTTGTCGTGGTATTTAGGAGAGCCAACTGGAACCACATGGGTTGATGGCTTAGAAGATTTAAAGAGAAGTATGACTGCCGTGGATTTTGATGTATGTTTAATAGGAGCGGGAGCATGGTCAATTCCGTTAGCTGTTCATGCTAAACGATTAGGAAAGATAGGCATACATTTAGGAGGTAGTTTACAAATTCTCTTTGGTGTGAAAGGTGGTCGTTGGGATGATCACGATGTTATTTCAACATTTTACAATGATGCGTGGGTGCGTCCCTCAGGCGATGAGGTTCCTAAGGAAGCTAGTCGAGTAGAGGGGGGCTGCTATTGGTAGTGTATACTCAAACTTTAGAAAATTTTTCTGATGAGCGTGGTCATCTTTATCCTTTAGAATTTGATCGCATACCTTTTACCCCCAAACGCTTGTTTATCGTATCGGATGTTCCTAAAGGAGAAGTTAGAGGGGAACACGCGCACTATAAAACAGAACAATTTTTAATTTGTTTGTCGGGAGAGATTGAAGTAATTCTAGAAAAGGGAGATGGAGAAACTAGAGTTACTTTAACACCTTTTCAAGGTGTGCATGTCCCTTCAATGGTATGGGACTCCCAAGTGTTCAAAACAGGAAAAGATAATCTGCTGGTACTTGCTTCGACGCACTATGATAAGACAGACTATATTGAGTCCATAAATGAGTTTAAAAAATTACTATGAAAACATTATTAACAGGGGCTAACGGACTCGTAGGCTCTACTATAGACGCAGATGTAAAAGTGTGTGGAAGGAATCACTGTATTCCTGATTATAAAGAGTATAACAGACGATGGGTTGATCTTACTCGTTGGGATAAAACGCTTAATTTATTTCAGGAAACTAAACCTACTCATGTAGTTCACTGTGCTGCTAGAGTCGGAGGGTTAGCCGCTAATATTAATCATATGGGTGAGTTTTTCTATGAGAACATGATGATTAATTTGAATGTATTAGAGGCAGCGAGACGAGTGGGAACTAAGAAGGTGGTTTCGTTTATGTCTACCTGTATTTTTCCTGATGATATAGAGTATCCAATGACGGAGGATAAGCTTCACCTGGGAGAGCCACACCCATCGAACTACGGTTACTCTTATGCAAAGAGAATGGTGGATGTGCAAAGCAGGGCATATAATGAACAGTATGGTTTGTCGGTTGAAGGTTCACAAGTATCGTTTAATGGGAGATATGTTACTGTAGTTCCTACCAATATTTATGGACCAAACGATAATTTTGAATTACAGAACAGCCATGTGCTACCTGCTCTCATTCACAAATGCTATTTAGCTAAAACACAAAACACTCCTTTCGTAGTATGGGGAAGCGGTAAACCTTTGCGGGAGTTTATATATTCAGAAGATGTTGGCGAGTTAACGCAGATCATATTAGAGGAGTACGAAGGGTCTATGCCTATCATCCTCTCTACCTCACAGGAACATAGTATTAAAGAGGTTGCTTCAATCATAGCAGAAGCGATGGAATTTCAGGGTCCTATCATATTTGACGATATGAAACCTGATGGGCAGTATAGAAAGCCCACCTGTAACGATAGACTAAAGAGTATTGTCCCAGACTACCCCTTCACTCCATTAGAGGAGGGGATCAAGAAGACTGTAGAGTGGTTTGTTAACAATTATGAGGCTTGTAGAAAATGAAAAGAGCTTTAATTACTGGGATCAGTGGACAAGACGGATCTTATCTTGCTGAATTACTTTTAGAAAAGGGGTACGAGGTGTGGGGATTACTCAGGAGGCACTCAGTCCCTGAGAACCAGACTAGTAGGCTTGAAGCGATTGGAATTCTTAATAAGGTAAAGTTGGTTTATGGGGACATGACTGATTTGCCCTCCTTACTGAGTGTACTTCAGGAGTGCTACCCCCAGGAGATTTATAACTTAGCCGCACAATCCCATGTGCGTATTAGCTTTGATCAACCTGCATTCACTACTAACGCTGATGCTAACGGAGTTCTTAACCTTTTGGAAGCGGTTAGAAATGTGTGCCCTCAGGCGAGAATGTACCAAGCAGGATCGTCCGAGATGTTTGGAAATGAGTGTGATGAAGATGGATACAGAAGAGAGACAACGCTTATGCGTCCTGTAAGTCCTTATGGTTGCGCTAAATTATATGCTCACAATCTTTGCAGGGTGTATCGTTCTAGTTATGATATGTTTGTGGCTAATGGGATACTGTTCAATCACGAATCTCCTCGGAGAGGATTAAACTTCGTAACCAATAAGGTTGTTGCTGCTGCTGTGGATATTTATAACGGTGAAGCACAAACATTAGTTTTAGGTAATTTAGCTGCTACACGCGACTGGGGACATGCTAAGGATTATGTTAGAGCCATGTGGTCTATGCTTCAGCATGATGAGCCTGATGAGTTTGTGTGTGCTATGGGAGAATCTCACTCTGTTAGAGACTTATGTGAGGAAGTTTTTTCTGAATTAGATATGGACTACAGGGATTATGTTGTCTTAGATTCTAAGTTTTATAGACCTACTGAGCTTCATGATTTGAAGGGTGATTGTACAAAACTTAAGAAGACGCTAGGGTGGGAACCTGAGTATGATTTTAGAGGTATGATCGAAGAGATGGTCGAAGCCCGTCTATAATAGGCTATGAATACAAATGACGAGCCCCTGCCGATGCGGATAGCAATTAAAGAATCAAAAAAGTCAAAGCATCGTTTTAAATTGGGGGCTGTAATAGCAAAAGGAAAGAGAGTGTTAGTTAAAGCTCACAATAGTAGAAAAACCCACCCTGTTTTTGGATCAGGAGAGTACAACACTCTTCACGCTGAAAGTTATGCGATCTATAAAGCTGTTAGGCGCGGAGTTAATTTGGAAGGTACAACTATGTATGTTTATAGACAAAATAATAATTTAGCAAAGCCTTGTAAATGTTGTATGGGATTAATCCACAAGTACGGCATTAAGGAGGTGGTGTATAGTGGTTGAATCTAGGTTTGTATTTCATCCTTATTTATTTCCCCATAGTCCGAATATATTTCATATTGTAAAGGGTGTATTTACACCTGAGCAATGTGATGCGTTTGTAACGGTAGCAGACACCTATCCTAGTCAGGAATCTACTATAGGGTACGAGGAGGCAACCCCAGGAGGTACGGAAGAGGATACTGGTTATTCTCATAGAAAATCATTTATCAGTTGGATTCCGCAAGACAACGACATCCCAGTACTGGAACACCTATGGCAAAAGTTTCATGATACTATGTTAGAGGCCAATAAGCAGTTTTGGGATTTTGATTTGAAGTTTATGTGGGAACAAGCGCAGTACACTCGTTATGGGGTGAAGGGGCATTTTGGATATCATATGGATGTAGGGGCAGACGGGGGGTCTTCCCGTAAGATAACAGCCGTAATGTTATTAAATGATCCTGAGGAGTGGGAAGGTGGAGAGTTACACTTCTTCGGTGATCGTGTTGCCCAGATGGAGAAGGGGGATATGGTAG
>Ga0098061_1000926_pt1 | contig 14346 bp, 8 predicted proteins | sample 22_taG_FD_92579 | JGI IMG/M metagenome (GOLD analysis project Ga0098061, IMG submission 92579) | Marine viral communities from the Subarctic Pacific Ocean - 22_ETSP_OMZ_AT15343 metaG | ecosystem: Environmental > Aquatic > Marine > Oceanic | place: Subarctic Pacific Ocean | collected 2015-01-20 | reverse complement strand
TCAAAGTCCTTGGGATTCTAGTTTATTTAGTTGGTGTACACCTCAGTTCCTGATGAATGTACAGTTGATAAGAACTAGTGGTAATACAATAGTGCATGAAGTAACATGGCAAAGTGTAGATCGTACATGGGCAACTTTTAGAGATACATTGATTAATACATATGGATGGGATGGAAATACAGAGCCAAATCTTACAGGTTTAGATTTTGATCAGGTTTGGCAAATAGTAGGTCCAGGAAATCATTCTACTTACCATCTACACTATAGTCTTGCAGCATGTATAAATGGTGGTAATGCTGAATGGATGTGTTTACAGACTCCTAATGGAGGGTATGCTACATGTGGTGAATGTAGAAATAGAGAGAATTGTGGAACATGTATATAAATAATTGTAATATAAATAATTGTATAAGATATAAATCTTTTGTATATTATACTATAAAGAATAAAGTTTATGCTTCCTATAAATAAGAAAAATGGTCCTTGTGATCCAATATCTTCTAACTGTGTAATTTGGCAAGGTCCAGACCTACCTTGTGTAGATATTTGTTATGGAGATAGTATTAGCGCTGTTGTAGCAGCATTATGTGATCAACTTGTTATACTTCAGGAAGGTAGTGGAGCAGGGATAGATATATCTCAGATTAATCAAACTACTTTGAATGGAGGACCTGCTTATACAGAAACAGAACTTATCCAACTTATAATAAATAATATAAATAATTCTGGTGGTTCAGGTGGTGGTGTTTGGGATTGTGGAGAAACTCTTCATTGCCTACTAAATGTTCCTGAATGTTATTTATCAGTTAATCCTAATATAACTAGTCCAGATACAATTGGAGATATTCTTACTGAATTAATGAATGAACAGTGTGGATCAATTCAGATGAGACAAGGATTAGTAAATTCTATACAAGATGCAAATAGCCAATTATCTGAAATAAAAAGAAAACCATCAGGAGATGTAAATCCAGTATTAAAATCAGTTTGTGTAGATAAAGATAATTCTTCACCCCAACCTGTTGCGGTTTTATTAAATAAAGTAGAAGCAGATTATTGTATAACTAGGAATAATGTAGGTACAGAATCTGATATAGCAGCAATGTTAGCATTAACACCTAGTAATCCATTATCTTTAGCAGATCCTATTGGTGCTAGAACAGGTTTTAATCCTCATATTACAGAGAATCCAACAAGTATTGCTCAGGCATTAAAGACAGCAATGAGATTAATTACTGATTTAAGAACAGCTGTTGAAGATCTACAAGCTACTTCTGGTAATAATGGTATACTTAGCAGAATGGTTAGTATAAACACATTCTATGCAACTGGTGCAACTTGTGCTATAGCAACAACTGCAGCAGCAACACCTGCAAATTGTGTTGATATATGGAATTCAACAGGTATTCAATTTGATACAAATGTTAGAGCATATAGTACACCTATTGCAGAAGCAAGTTATGAACTTGCAACTGGTGCATGGTATGCACTATGTCCAGGAAGTTCAGATAGAGCACAATATTTAGGAGGCTCAACAGGGGTACTTACAGCACCATTCTGGAGTGCAACAGTAATAACATGTTGATAAAATTTTAAAATAAAAAAAAGATATGACAACAAACGCACATAATGGTAATTGCTGTTCTTCTTGTGGACAAGTAAGTTGTAATAAATTAACTTGTGGATGTGGTGATCATTCATTAACCACTCCATGTAATTATTCAGGTACACATTGTGATGATGGAAGTCATGAAAAATGTGAAGAAGTATATTGTGAACATTGTATAACTAATTGTGAAAGTAAATTAGAATTTGAAATATCTAGTACAACTAGTTTTGTAATTGAAAAAGGTGAGAGATTATCTGCTACATTACAAAAAATATTAGCATATATTATTACTCCATCTTGTGTAACAAGTGGAAATGAAATATTGAATATACAACCTGGAGCTACAACGGCTACAACTGTTCAATTAACATGGGATGCACTTGGAGCTAATAATTCTGCAACTGCATTACAGGTTAGAGTTAAAACAGTATCAGCATCAGGATGGACAAATATAACTCCAACATTAAATACATCTGTAACATCATATATGATAACAGGATTATTACCAAATACACAATATATGTTTAGTGTATTAGGTGTAGGAACAAATTGTTCAACAGCATTTGTTTATCATACTACAAATCCTTAAAAATAAAACAAGAAAGTGATGGTTTATTGGTTTTCCAAAACTTAATTGTCTGAGGCCTGGGGTTAACACCGGGCCTCTTTTTTTATATATGTCATATATTTTATATATATTTGCAAAAAAAAGTTTAATCAAAAAAAATTTATGGACTCATTAATTGAAAGAATCAAAGCATCCTTTAAGTGGAAAAAAACTTCTGAATATTGTGCAGAAAAGCTAGATATGACAGTAGAAGATTATGACAAATTAAAAGATTATGTCAGATCACAAGAATTATTAGAAAACTCATCAACATCATATGAGTATAACTTAGAGAAAGGTGAAGCAAAAATGGAAGCTATAAGCTCCTCAGAACCTAAATCACCTGAAGAAATAATTGATATATTAAATATTGATATTACACAATGGAAATTATCTAGTTATTGGAATAAACAAATGGGGGATCATTGGAGAGTATCTGCAATGGTAACAAAAATAAAAGATAATGAAATAGATAATGTTGCAGAACTATTAAAAGAATTTAAACCAAAGAAGTATAAACCAGTAAAAAGATTAAGAACTTCAGGTAAAGTAAAAACAGCTGGAGTTTTATCATTGCAAGATATACATTTTGGAAAAGAAGGAAATGAAACAATAGATGAAGATTTTGAAGAAACTATAAAAGATCTAGTTGAAAGAGCATCAAGTTCTCATCATTTAGAAAAAATCTATTATGTTATAGGAGGTGATGTAATCAATATGGATACATGGAGTGGTACTACCACTAGCGGAACACCATTAGATAACTGTAAGACTGCTACAGAGGCTTATATGCAGGCATTTAGTACTATTCAATGGAGTATAAATTATATCAAACAATTTTGTGATGAATTGCAGATTATATATATACCTGGTAATCATGATAGATTATCATCATTTCATCTAGCACATGGTTTATATAAATGTTTTGATGATCCAAAAATAGTGTGGGATGTTGTATATCTTGAGAGAAAAGTATTTGTATATGGAGATAATTTCTTTGCTTTTGAACACGGAGATGTTAATACTAAAAACTCATTAATGGTATATTCTATGGAATATCCAAGAGAATGGGGTAAAACTTTATATAGAACATTATATACAGGACATTACCATCACAAAAAGAAAATAGAATATATAACTGAACATGAAAAAACTGGTTTTATGTTAAAGATATTACCTAGTTTATCACGTACAGACTATTACCATTATCATAATAAATTTGTAGGATCTAGAAGATCTGGTGTACTCTCATTACATACACCCAATAAAGGAGAAATATGTGAATTGTCATATTCACCCGAATAAACTTTTATATCTCTCTAATTTTTTGTAAATTATAGTGTAAGGAATATGATTAACAATTATAAGTCACCGGATTTAAGTAAACCTAGATATAGGGAAAAGGTTTTAAGTTTATTGAATATTGAAACATTGAATAAGTTTAAAGATAAAAACCCAATGTATTCTAGTGTTGATGATACTAAACTAAAAAATGTTATTAAAACATTTAATGGTAAGATTTGGGAAAATATCATAGATAATAGGGATGGTGTAGAATTACCAGACTCATTAGGATATTTATTTATAGGAACATGTCCTGCAGCAAAGAAGGTTAATATGGATTATTCTTTATCTAGAAAGTATGGTAAAGTAATTCAAAATAAGAATTGGGATACTGATGGTAATGTAGGAAAAATATTTTATACTAATTACTCTCCTAAGTATAGATTCAAAACTAGAGAACTATGGCAGTTTACTGCTATAAGGCAATTTAAACGTGCTGTAGCTAAGATATATCCTACCCAATGGAAAAAGTATATAAAGATGAAATCTAAGGTTAGAGTGGCTGATATGTATAAAAGAAAATAGATATGACTACTATAGGAGAAGCCGTCTCAAGAATTAGAGGCCAAATGAAAGCCGAAGTTCAAGATGCATTTATGACTGATAGATATATTTACAGTCTTATATTAAAATATGCACAATTGTTAATGAGAAGGCAAGATAGCACTAATAAGTTAATGAAATTTAATAGTGTCTGGCAATCATTAAACTTTATTGAGCTTATTGAAATAGATAAAGTTGAAGCAGGATGTGTAGGAATAGAAAGTGGTTCAACAATTATGAGAACTAAATACAAACTTCCAACATTTATGGAAGGATATTGGGGACCACTAATTAGAAGTGTAACATCAATAGATGGGAGTATAAAGATACAACCAACAGATCCTGCTACATATGCTTCAATAACAAGATCCACATCTTTCAAATATAATACTACCAAATACTTTTGGTATCTTAATGAATATCTTTATTTACCTAATATAAGTTGGGATGCTATTAAATTAGAAGGAGTATTTGAAGGAGATATATCAACATGGACATGTGATGAAGAAGATGATTGTATTCCAATGTATTTAAAAACATTTTATATTCCAGAATTTTTATTTTCTGAAATAGAAAATCAAATTTTAAATATGGCATTTAATACAATAAAGATTCCTGGAGAAGATTCAGATAATAAACAAAACCCAAATAGATAATGAGTGTATCACATAAATATAGAACATTTGATCAATTACTTGAGGATGTTAAGATAGATTTTAAAAGTTATAATCTAGAAGGTCATATTGAACCTCAACAATTAATTAAAGTTGTTCAGAAAGTAAATTATGATTTAGGTCTTAGAATACAAAGAACACATGATGCTGTACTAGATGTAGAAAATAAGAAGGCTAAACTTCCTTCAAATTTTAATGTTCTTAATTTTGGTTCAATCTGTGGTAAATATAAAATAAACAATACATTACCTTCTGGAACACATATTGATACTACACAACCTAAATATACTCCTGATCCAGATGGAGGAGATATGTGTTTGAATCCAGAAGATTGTAAAGATGTATGTGTAATACAAACATGTCCAACAGAAAGTGAAGGTGTAACAACATATGATAGCCAATATGTAGTTCTTCAATATGTTGGTCCAGAACAGTGGAGAGAATATTCTATATTTCTTCCATTAAGAATATCACGTTCAAATGGTGTTCATTGTGATTGTCCTAATCTTTCAATTAGAGCTGTAGATACTGGTGAACTAAAAGATGGTTATTTATTAACTAATTTTAATTCAGGAAAAGTTTATATAAATTATCAAGGAACAATGGAAGATTCATCAGGAAAACTTCTTACATTAGATCATCCTTATTGTAATGAATATTATGAGTATGCTCTTAAAGCAAGAATACTTGAGAATATGGTATTTGATGGTGAGAATGTTGTTAATCAACTTGGAATGATAGAACAAAAGTTGAGAGCTGCAAAAAATACAGCATTAGGATTTGTTAATACACCTGATTTTGCTGAGTATAGAAAAATATGGGAAGTTAATAGAAGAGCGCAATATTATAATTATTATGATATGTTTAGAAGTACACCACCACTAAGATAAAATGGCAAAAAAGAAAAAGACACAGAATCAACCAACATCAACAACAGAAACTAATCTAACCCCGAAAGGGATGATAAAAGATTCTGATGCAAGTTACATGTCCAAACAAAATTGGAATCATGCAAGAAACGCTATAAATAATTCTGTTGATGGTGATACAGGTGTAATAGGAAATGAACCTGCAAATTTATTATGTGCAAAGATTCCTTATACAATAATAGGTGGTATTCATTTATATGGTGATATTTGGGCAATCTTTTCTACAGATAATACAAATTCTGAAATTGGTAGATTTGACGATAGTAAATGTGAGTATGAAATTATAATAAATCAACCATGTCTTAATTTTAATACTGATCATTTAATAGTTGGTACATCAAAAGAAAACTATGATTGTCAATGGCAATTATATTGGGATGATGGTTTTAATCCATCAAGAACACTTAATATAGATGATATCCCTTATCTTCCAGATCCTGCATGTCAAGATGTTAATGGTAACTGGCTTGATCCATGTGATCCTTGTTATACTACTGATCTAGATTGTGATGCAATAAGGTTAGCTCCTCTTATGGATACACCATGTATTACAGTATCAAAAGCAGAAGAAGGAGGCTCACTTGTTAATGGTACTTATCAAGCATTTATTGCATATACATTAGATAATCAAGTTATTGGTGATTATGTTGGTGTTTCAAATTTACAAACATTCTGGGATCATACTGGACCTAGTGGTTCATTAGATATTAACATTAGTAATCTTGATAAAGATTTTGATAATTTTCAATTAGTAGTAAGATATAAAACTCATAATGCTATTAGATCAAAGATTATTGGATATTATAGTACTGAACAATCAACTATAAATATAGATTATATTGATGATAGATTAGAAACTATAACTGACTTAGCTTTAATTATTAGAAATCCAGTATATGAAAGATCAGATGGTATGTGGGTTGTTAATGACTATTTAATAAGATCAGGACCAACAGAAAAATTTGATTTTAATTATCAACCATTAGCAAATCTAATACATGCTCATTGGACATCTTGGAGATATCCTTCAACATATTATGCAAATGGAGGTAATAAACCATCATTTTTAAGAGATGAACAATATGCTTTCTTTATTAGATGGATATATGATACAGGAGATAGATCTAAAGCATATCATATTCCAGGAAGAACAGCAAGTGATGTTGATTCACCACTTCCCGGATACACTGCAGTGCCTCCCTTACTGCAAGAAGATGATGCTTTAACTATTACTGGAATTGATATTGCACCTAGTGGAACTGCTGAATTTTATTTTGAAGGTGTTAATACTGCAAATAGTGTAGCTCCTAGTCCAATAGTAGGTACAATCATGGATGATAGATATGGAGGTATCAAACAAGGAGAAGGTCATATGGCGTTTTGGCAATCAACAGAGAGATATCCAAATGATCCTACAAGGTGGAATTCTAGTGCCCACACTTGGTCTGATTATGGAGGGTCTGAACATGACTTATGTAATCAATTTATTAGACATCATAAATTTCCTGATGAAACATTATTTGCAAATTATTCTGATGATTCCACACTATTAAGTCCTATAGTTGATAGTCAACAAGGTCAATGGATAAATATATTAGGAGTTAAGTTTGATACGATATATCCACCTGTAGATAATAATGGTGTACTTATTCCAGGGATAGTAGGTTATGAAATACTTACAGGAAGTAGAAGTGGTAATAAATCTATCTTAGCAAAAGGTATTATTAGAAATATGTTTACCTATGAAAGAGATTCTACAACAAGTGGGTTAACACAAGGAACTGGTCCAAGAAGAAATGGTAATAATTGGGGCATATTTGCTAATTATCCATATAATGATTTACATGTTGACCCTTATCTTATAAATAGAAATAGAGGAGAATTAATATCAAACAGACCATGGTATGATGGTATTGAAGATAACTTCTTAATAGATCCAACTAAACATGTATCTCAAGATAATAGAGGATTAGGTGAAATAACACGTGATTATTTTACATTCCATTCTCCAGATACAATGTTCTCAAGAATGTTCTTGAATCCTAATGAAATTAAATTATATAAGAGTGTAACAGGACAACAATTAGGAAATTTTAAAACATCAGAAGAGCATCCTAAATTTAAATTAATAAAGAAAAGAGCTGTCTTTGTAGCAGCAATAATTGGTGTTGGTTATGCAATCAACCAAATGAGAGGACCTGAAGATCTATCAATAACAGGTGCAGGACAAAATCCTGCTGGTATGGCTGATTATAAGGCTTTAGGTTCAGGTACAGGTATGTCACCATTTCCTGTTGTAGGTAATGGTTTATCTCTTCTTAACTCTGGATTTCATATTCTAGGAATGGCAGGTACATATGTTGCAAAAGGATTTTTAGACATGGCTCTTGATGGTGCTACTGTTTTAGGTATGGGACGTGATGCAAAACAATTAGCAATACCAACTTTTAATGCAGCTGAGAGTGCAGCTACAGGTTTAACAGGTGCAGCACACGGTAGTGAAAAAACAATAACTATGAGAGGAACTGACTTTACAGGAGTTCCTAGACTTATGGCAATGATTACAGGTATATTTGCATTTCTTAATTATGTTGCTACAGGTGGTGATAAAATATTAGACCTTATTAGAAATCTAGTATCCTTTCAAGATCATGTATATAAGTATATATCTCATGGATTCTATAATCAAGAAGTTATATTACCTCCACTTGCTTCTTGGGCGGCAAGTGTATCTACAGATATAATGAGTCCTTGGGGAGCTAGAGATACTGCATGGAGAAGACATGTTGAAGATGCAAGATATATAAGACAAGCATTTTCTGCATTTCCTAGAAATATAATGGTAAATAATTTAAAAAGACAATCTACTGTAGTCTTAAGTGTAAATGATTTAACTGGAAATGGAGATACAGGTCCTGGAGGATCAGTACCAGATAGTACTTATGGTGGTCTTGTGGATCCTAATGGTAATGACTTTTCTAAATTTGTTATTGCTGATGGTTCATGTAATGACTGTCAAAGAGATGCTGCAATGATGGGGTCTGGTCTTGGAGCAACAGTTACATGGTATTCTCCTGGTGTTACAACATGTAAACCAATTTCAGCGAACTATGTAGGATTAAAAGTAAATATAGATAATCAATATGGACAGATTGATAATATATTAATGCAACCTGCAGGTGGAGATTGCAATTATGTTGAAGATATGGTTGCAGGTGTAGAATTACCTGGTTGGTCTGAAGTACATTTTGGAGGAGATGTATATATAAATAGATATACAGAAAAAACATCTATGCCTTTTTTCTGGGATTTCTTAAAAGATGGTGAACCAGATGGAATAGCATGGGATTATAAAAATTATCCTAATGTTCCTTATCCAAGATATTGGTTAGACTCTAATAAGTTTAGAATGGATGAATATATTAAACCTATTACAGATCTTAGTTTTGATTGGAGAGGACATACTCCTGGAGATTTATATCATCTTGATGGACCAGGTGCAGTTGTGTGTGAAGGAGGTAGTGGTACTTTTGCAGGTTCTGGTAATTTTGATCCTAATAATAATCCTACAGCTGGTATTACTGCTAGTTATGATACTACAGATGAATTACTTATTGCTACAATTAATACAACAGGTTGTGGTTCTGCTAGTTGTAGATATGCTGCTACTTGGGCATTAGGTGCATGGGAAATTCCCCTAGATGGACTAGGAACAGAATGTACATGTACTAACTGTGTAGCTTGCCAGGGTGGCTCTAATCCTTGTGGACCTGGATGTATGCAAGGAATTAATCTACATGCTACATTAGCAAATGCTCAAGCTGCATTAGCTGTATTGGGTGCTGTTCCATGGAATAATGCATATCTTACATATCAAGCTACTACAGATAATGATGATACTACAAATTGGCAACAAAATGGTATGTCACAAGGTACAGGTGGTAATGTAATAACTACAATGCCTGCTGAACTAAACTGGAAATGGCACCAAAATTATTCAGTTCTTAATTTAAATGCTATAGTAACTATAAATGTACCAATAAAGTCATCACTTCAAAGAACTATTACATTCTCAGGTGTAACGACTATTGTTGAAATAACACATCCTGATAATCCAACTGATATTAGAGAAGTACAGGGAATAATTAATGGAGAATATACAAGACCTGATTTATTTACAAGTACAGGATATGGTACTCAAATTTCAGGACCATTAACTAATAAGAATGAGTTTTATGTTCAAGATTTATCTGCCAGTGGTAATAATATAAATTATCTACATGAATGTGTAGGGTGTAATCCTGGTTTAGCAAATAATCTTCAAGATTTTGGTCAAATGATCAATGATGAAGATAATTCTGAAGAGCCAGGATATGTAAATCAAACAATGATGATAGAAGCTACTATAGAAAACTTAGCTGCTGTATATAATTGGAATACAGGAGTTTTTGAAACAGTAGTAGATAATAGATATCCATGGTTAATAGGACAAGGTTTTGGAGATGTAACTCCTACACCAATACCTAGTGGATCTTCAACAAGTACTACTGCAAATCAATTACTACCTGAAGAGAATTTTTCTCAAATAAGAATTAGACATGCTGAATATCAAAGGAGTTATTCTCCGACAGGAATAGGGAGTGGTTGTTGTTGGTGTGGCTTCCCTTGTTTCCCTGCTCGTCTTCATAAAATGAGTGGTTGGAATACATGGGGAATGATAAATGCTGATAATAAAGGTTTATTTGGTTATGTAGGTGGTGATGGTATAGTTACTGGTTATACTGGTCAGAGTTCTGATGATTTTGATATTACCATTGCAGGAGGTACACCTATTCCAACTAATTTTAGTGGTACTGATTTTACACCTGTAGATCCACCATATGAAGCTGGTACAGATACAGATTTTAGTGGAGGTGTATTTGTTGTAACAGAACATTATATGTATACACATAATAATGGGGTACAAGATTTCTTTGTTGAATCTGAAATAAATACAGCATATAGAGATTATGCAGATAGTATAACTACACGTCATTATGATTATTTAGATTATACAGATATTAATACAATGTTTGATGCAAAAATTCAAGATGTAGATAATTATTATAAATATGATAAATCATTAAGTCAAAAAAGATTTTGGAATACAACATTTGGTGAAATACAACCGAGATGGTATGATCCTACTATCTCTGAAACATGTTTAACATATTTTCCTAAAAGATTAATTTATTCTTTACCAACAGGAGGTGTAACACAAAAACAACTTAAACAACAGAAAAAAGAAGCAAATAAAGATTTTTGGAGAATATTTCTTAATAAAAATTATAGAGATTTTAAATCTTCTGTAAATACAATTAAATCTATTAATAAGACAGGAGCATTAATATTATTCCCAATAATATCACCTCAAATGTTTGTAGGTGTAGATGAACTTGCTATGGATAAAAATGGTACAAAACTTGTTATTGGTGATGGTGGATTATTTAGTCAGGCTTTCCAGAATGTTACAAATTCAGATATCTCACATGAATATGGATCATGTGAAAGTGCACGTAGTGTAGTTAATACACCATTTGGATTATTCTATGTATCTCAAGCACAAGGAAAAATATTTCAATATGGTTCAAAAGGTGTATCACCTATATCTGATATAGGAATGAAATGGTGGTTCGCAAAATATTTACCATCAAGATTAATAAATGCATTACCAGATGTAAGTGAATGCCCAGAAATATATGATAATCCAGTTGTTGGTATAGGAACACAAACTGTATATGATCCAGTAAATGATATTATTTACTTTATGAAAAAAGATTATGAACCATTAACTGATTGTATCTGTTTTGAACCTTGTGAAGGTTTTTATATTGATAATAATTGTTTAGCAGGATCTGGAAGTGGTTGTGGTGGAACTACAATATCAGGAACCTGTTCTGATCCAAATGCTGTATTTAATCCTAGTACACAAATGTGTGAAACACCATCATTTGTACCATGTATTGATCCATTAAATCCTTCTATTGATTGTCCACCAGGTTATCAAGGTGCTCCAAGTGGAAATCCACATTGTGAATGTTGTGAAGATGATTCTGCATCAGGATATGGAAATTATGGTAATGATCCATTGGGCATAAGTCCGTATAATGGATGTATTTATATGTATAATGAATCACCAGATACTATTATATATCCAAATTTATCTCCAATAGAATTAGGTGATCCAACATATTTTGAAGATGCATCTTGGACAGTAAGTTATGATCCTAAAGCTAAAGCATGGATTTCTTTTCATGATTGGCATCCTCAACTAGCATTTAATAGTATAAATCATTTCTTAACAACACAAGTAGATCCTACACCAGAGTGTCCTCCAGGATATGTATGGGATCCAGTAGAAGAAATGTGTTGTGAAATATTTCCTTTTAGCACTCCAAGAATTAGTATTCTAAATACATTAAATATTCCTGGAGAAGCTGGTACTACTGGTTCACCAAGTTGTGTAGAGGATCCTATGACTCCTTGCCCAGGTAATTGGCAGATATTATTACCTTGTGGACAAAATGCTGCTAGTGGTTATACCAATACTGTATGTGGAGATAGAAGTTGTGAATGTGATGGAAATGGTGGTGTAAATGTACCATTGATTAATTTTAGACTACAATGTGAAGGTGGTATCTTTGATTCTTGGCATAATGGAACACCATGTCCAACAGCACAAGAGATGTGGGATTATGAACATGATCCTGATGGTACTCCAAATGGTTTAACTTATATTGATCCAGGTGAATGTGAAGCAACATGTAAATGGTGTATAGAAGCTGTACGTGGAAGTAGTATATGGAGACATAATACTAGAACAGATTTATTTGCAAATTTCTATGGTACTAGTTATCCTTGGGAAGTTGATCTAATTGAACATACTGGACAGAGTGTTGTAACAATCAGAAGTTTAGAATATCAATTAGAATCATACATATATCAGAATGATGGAAAAGATAGATTCCATGATCTTGATTTTAATTTTGATGAAGCAATTATATATAATACAGAACAAGTTTCTGGATTATTAAGATTAAATCTTACACCTAAAAATAATCCTGTATTAACATCTACATTCCCAATAATTGGACCTGGTATTATAGATATATTATATAGTAAAGAAGAACAAAAATATAGATTTAATCAATTCTGGGATATTACAAATGATAGAGGTGAATTTACTGCTACTCAACAAGCAATATTTATTACTCAATGGAATGGTTATATAAGAAATCTTAATGCAGCAAATCTAAATTATAATAAAGCACAAGTACAAAGAAAGAAGTTTAGACATTATTATAATCATATTCTTTTAAGAAGATTACAATCAGATAATAGAAAGATGTTATTAAGACTTGAGAATACTAAATTAAATATATCAATGAGATAATGGAAGATCAGAAAGATATATCAAAACAAGGCTATAAAGATAATTCTCCTTATAAGGATAAACCATATCTTGATATTCATACTCCAAGCGGAATTATAGATATGACTAATGTAAGTATACCTCTACTTGCTAATAATGTTGTATTAGGACCTAGATCAGGATTACATAAGTTTGATACAACTATGGTAAGAGAAATTCCTTTATCTAAATATGGTGGTTCAGTTAAACAATCTCCTTATGATAAAGAGAAATTTGCTCTTAAGAATCAAGATGGTATAATTGCAGATATGATGCGTAATGGTGCTTTCTTACCTCAATTTAAAATGGGTTCTGAAAAGAAAATTGAAACACCTCAAGGTAACTATACTATTAAAAAAGATTTTGACAAAGGAAGAAACTTGCCATATGTAAACTATAAACATCAAGATATAGATGATAGAGTGTATTATGATAGAGATGATGCAGATGGTTCAGGTAATTTTCAAATTATAGATATTGCTCAACAAATATATGATCAAAAGAGAGCACATGAATTAACAAAAGCTCTTATTAAGAGATATAAAAGTGGTGAAGAACTTTCATATTCAGCAATGATGCATTTAAGTTCATTAGGGGTAATACCAAAAGATAAAATTAAAGATCCTAAAATAGAAACATTAAAGAAAGCACCTCCTGCTCCACAAGAAATAAGATTTGAAGATCTTAATGTCTCAAGTAATATAAAGAATGTGACATTAGGTGATGATAAAATAGTTCCTATTGATGATCAAATAGCACTATATATGGCACATGTAAGTGGTATTAGTAAAGGAACACCTTATGAAAAAAAATTAAAAAGAATATATGATAAACTTAATAGAGTTTATTATAAAGACTCTAAAAATGCAGGTTTAGATGTTATAGAGTATATGAAGTCATTGACTGAAAGTTAGTTAATATGCTTGATTTTTAGTATATTATATATATGATGTTGTATAGTAAATAATAATATGGCAAGAAAGAAAAATAATAAGAAAGAACAAACTTTTAACGTTTATCCATACTTAGGTCAATATCAGTATCTTATGCGTACTGGTGGACAATTGCCATGGTATCAAGATAAAGGTTCTGTTGATGAAGAAACTGTAAGTGAGGAGAATACTGAAGGAGATGGAAACCGTGAAAGTAAATACGATTGTAATGGTAGACCATGTGATTGGCCAGCATAT
>Ga0098061_1000925_pt1 | contig 14357 bp, 20 predicted proteins | sample 22_taG_FD_92579 | JGI IMG/M metagenome (GOLD analysis project Ga0098061, IMG submission 92579) | Marine viral communities from the Subarctic Pacific Ocean - 22_ETSP_OMZ_AT15343 metaG | ecosystem: Environmental > Aquatic > Marine > Oceanic | place: Subarctic Pacific Ocean | collected 2015-01-20 | reverse complement strand
CGTTCAAAATGATCTCTTTTAACCCTCTAAAGTCAAGGACTTACATCATGACCAAAAACACTAACAAAAACAACACTGTACGCATCACCTCCAAAGACCTCGAAATTGCCTTTCTTATCGGGCAAGTAGAAGGTGTTAATGACCTCGTGACCGAAGCGGGCAAAGTACCAGGAAAAAAGGTGTTTACTCAGGCACTTAGCGCACTCGATTCAAAGGGTCTTGAAACCGCGCAACTCGCTGAATTCATTACTGATTTGTTCCCTGCATCCGGTAAAGGTCGCGGCAAGCAGCAACCTGTTGACGGTGAAACCCGCTTCTACAGTGTGCAACGTGTTAAAAACTCAGCACCTTTTATCCGCTTGCCTTTGGCAATCCTCAACGTCAAGCAAGGTGAAGAGGTTGCGGTTACTTTCAACGGCAAAAAGATCGTTGTAACCGCCTAATAACATTAAATAAAAACATAAAACAAGAGAGCGCCCTTTTTAGGGCGCTTTTTTTTGTTTTCACGTCGTCAACTATACACTAAAATGATGACGGAGGGGGGGAGGGGGTACCCCCGAATCTATGTTTAATATCAGGGGTTTAGCGTATACACGCCCCAGCTACACGCTCGATCCCTCTAAGAAATTTTTCCAAATTTAGAAATGTCAAATTTGTAACACTAGTTAGTATAATGAAGGGCTTTGTTTTCGGTTATGTGTGTTGCGCGCTGATGTTCATACTACCCGCTTACGCCATCAATATTGTCGACAAAGAAATCAACGCCTTCGTAGGTGGATCCAAATGTCGGACCGCCCACGTAGAAGACGTGAGTATATGGGATAGAAGCATGTTGATAAGCGTTAAGGGGCTTAAGTTTATAATGTCGGCAGTAGGAGATGACAAATACGAAATCTGCCCAGTTGATAAAAGTTTGCAAACATTGGAAGACCAAAAAGTGCGCGAATAAAAATTTACGAGATTATGAATAGGTTAAATCTACTTATAATAGGAAAAGGAGATGCATCATGGCAAATGAACAGCAAAAAATACTTGAGAATTGGCGACGGTACCGTACCATCAATGAACATGAAGAAATGTCTGATATTGAAACTCAAGCGCGTGCCAACCTTGCCGGCGCCAAACTTAACCGTCACGGTAATCCCAGAGGACTTCAAGGTGAGATGGCGGCAATAGAGAGAGCCACTGCAATGGCAGCAGAAGAGGAAAGGTTGGGAAATAGATCAGTTAAAGAGAAATTGATTGACTTCTTTAAAGAAAAGATTGCGCAACTAGAAGAACTAGTTCCGGAAGAAGAACCAACTGGGTTGGATAACTTAATATCTAAACTGGCAATACGCGAATCAGAGAAGAAATAATTTAACACAAGCGAGGAGAACCATGATGACTGATAAGCCAGAAGACGAAGAATTCGAATATGTAGATTGCGAGGACGATGATCCCGACTGTGAAGATGTTCCAGCAAAAGCAGAAGCACCAATTGAGGAGGCAATTCTCAATGTGGAAGAGTTAAAAAAAAGCGAAGAGCCTGAACCAGAACTTGATTACCGGCATCACGAAGAAGAGGAACCCGCTGAAGAGGCATCCGAACCTGTAGTGGAAAGCGATGTTGATTTGTGGGCAATGCCAGAAAATGATGATTTCGGTTTCATTGACCACTATGGTGAAGAAGTAGAAATTAAGCACCAAGAGCAATTGGACGACAACTCAATTGAGTCTGCAATTAATTTTGGTGTTATTGGTGTTGGTGGTGGAGGTGGTAAGCTTGCAAAAGCATTTCTTGACCTTGGGGTTAATAAGACTCTATTGGTTAACACTACTCCCAAAGATCAACCTAAAGATGTGCCCGACAAACACCTTGTTATTGTCCCGGGGGCTGATGGTGTTGCGAAGGACGCAACACTTGGAAAAAAGATTTTTAGAGAAAATGGTGCTGTCGTCGAGGACGCTTTGCGTACTCGCTTTGGTAAAGTTGATTGGTTATTCGTCTTTGCCGGCGGTGGCGGAGGGACAGGTAGTTCTTGCGTTGCCTTAGCGCCTGTTTTTGAGAGGTATCTTAAGACAGTCGAAGCAGAGGGTACGGTTGTATATTGTATTACTGCTCCTACTACTCAAGAAGCATTAAACCAAACTATTAAAAACAATAGCAAGCAATTAATAAAGGAAGTTTCCAAATATCCCCATATTATTCTGGATAACGAGAAGCAAGGTAAACTCTTAAGAGGCAAAGTTGGGATGCTTAGTTTGTTCCCTGTAGCGAATAAAACTTTCGCGAAACTTCTTTTGCAAATTCTTAAATTGGCTTCGGAACCGTCGCCAATGCAAGCATATGATAGTGAAGACTTGAAACGCTCGCTATCATCGGAAAAGAGAGCGTTTATTGGTTCTACCATCATTGCTAATCCTAATGATGCCAAATTGGGCGCGACAATCTTTCAAAACTGCTTGAACCGCTCTCCGTGTCTCCCCCCGAAGGGTAAACCCAAGACTGGTTCAATTTTGCTTGTGGTGACTCCTGAGATGGCAGACGACCCAGAGATAAGCAAGCATCTTGATGCTGCTATCTCCTACGTGGGGGGAAGATCGGAAACTTTGTTCTCTGGCGTATACGTAAGAGAGAACCTCCCTGGATTGGTGGCGATCATCATGATGAACGGCTTAGATTAAGATGGAAGTAGATAACATACTAGGATTAATTGAGCGGCATGGTATACCCCTTGTTCTTTTACTGGGCGCGATATATGCGTTATATAAATTTTTGGTGTTTAGTTTGTACGAAGTAAAAAACGAATTTGGGCGTAGGCACGAAGATAATGCGAAATCAATGTCTGAGTTGAAGGTGTCTCTTGCTGAAGTTAAGGCGGATATCAAACTGCTTGTGGAGTTTGTCAAGGGAAAATAGTGCTTGACAAAGTTATAAAATAGTGCTATTATTATAGTGGAGTGTTGGTAAGGATGAAAACAATGAGATTAAAGCCTGCTACTAAGAGCATGAAATACAAAAAAATTCCCGCATACCCGTCCATACCTATAACTACTTTATGAATGTCACTAGAGAAGAATTTCCTATAGAAATAACTGATATTGCTGTTGAGAAGGCATTAAACGAAAGAAAAAATCCGCCGGATTCTATTTGACGCCAAAATTATTACAATTTCTAGGATTTTTCATTGCCGGACATATTTTGGTATGGCTTCAATCTAGTGGACAATTTATTTGGAAAAGTTTTCGAGATAATACCTTCCTCCTGTGCTTAATGGGTGTGCCGATGGCATATTTATTTATCACGGCAACACGCATTGGATATGAATCCTTTGACCAAAAACTATGGCCAGTTCGTATTCTTGGGTTTTCCATTGGTACCATGGTATTTAGCGGAATGACCTATTTTTGCCTGGGGGAAGGACTTACTTTAAAAACTTGTATCAGTCTATTGCTTTGCATTGCGATTATATTAGTTCAAATCGCGTTGTAAGAAACTATTTATATTCGTTATGGAGGTAATGGAGTGGCAGTAGGGGTATGAGATTATTGTTCGAAGTCTTGAAATTTGCCTTCGAATTAGTATATTCCTCTTATCAATATGAAATCAATCAAATGAAAGATGAACACCATATGGAAACTTCACCACCCGATATCGAATTTGTAGAGGAGCTACACAAATGAAAATTAAAAAATCAACAATAAAGAAAATAATTGCGGAAGAAACTTCTAAAATTTTTATGGAAATGGAAACATTAGATTGGGAGGAGAAAGATGAATTGGGAGGAACGTCGACATTTTATGATAGAAGAGTGCCGGGAGAGGAAGAAGGCGAGCATGGCCGCTTTGCACATCCGGCGAGGCAGTTTGAGAAAGACTTGCAAATGTTAAATATGGAACCAGAAGGCGACTTGCCAAGCCAAAAAATGAGAGCAGATGGCAGTCGACAATTTCTCGATGACGCAGTAGCGTCCTTTAAAGAACAATGGGAATCGCTCGCTCTTCAAGACGCTGCGGATGAAATTTATGCCCGAATAAAGCAGAATAATCTGATCCCCAGACCGCGAGCATCTATATCCGAGGGATCTAGAGGTAGGAACAAATGAAAATTAAAAAAACCCAATTTGAAAAAATCATCGAAGAAGAAATAGCAAAGGAAAACATGGCAAAGCGAATTCATGGGATCCCACCTGGAGCACCAAAAAAGCGCGATGGGGGCAAACTCGGACGTTTTCTTGGCGGCGACGATTTCGAACTCCGAGACGACGAACCATCCAGTGTGTTGGATGCTATCAAAGCCGCGATTAAGGCAAAATTAAAGAAGCGCGCCGAAAAGAAGGATGCGGAGTGGGAAGAAATAGATGCATCGTCTTTAAAAGAAATGATAAGAAAAGAACTTCGCAAACACAATGTGAAAAGCAAGGAGAAATAAAATGAAATTTACAACTGGTAGAATTAGAGAAATCATTGCCGAAGAGTGGAAGAAGGTCCACGAGGAAGAGCGTGGACACGTTGAGGGATCGCCCTCCGTCACACGCCCGGGCGAAGAAGATTACACGGGGCATAAGGGAGACAAGTCTAAAACTCACCCAGGCCACATAGATTATGATAGACCCAAGGAACTACATCGCGACAAGTATGACCTGGACAGTGTAGAAATAGAATTTGAGAGTGGAGAGAGGGTTCCATTTAAAATGTTTATGCTTGGAATGGACGAGGACGGCAATGTCACAGATCCAGATGGTGATGAGCATGAAGTCAGAGATCAGTTGGAGATATACTATGACGATGACAATAAAGTCGCTGATGACTTCACCGAGGAGCAACTTGTGGCGTTGATAGCATTTGCACAAAAAGTCTTCGAGGGAGAGAGAAACGCTCCTGGAGGCGCGGGGCATGCCCATAGTACTTTCACGGAGGGAGAGTTGGATGAAGTGGGAGAACCTCAGATCCAAACTGCTCAACCCGAAGAAGAAGGTGGCAAGAAGCAAATGGCGGATGTAACAAAGGCACTTAAAATGATGCAAGACAAGGTGGGATTTCTCTTAAAGAAAGTCGATCAAAGAATAGAAAAGCAACAATTTTTAGATGCACTATTAGAGTTCTTGGGAATGATTCCCGCCGATATGACGAAAGTTGTAAAGCAGTCCATAATGGATCGGAAGGAGGACGCGAAAGCGGCCCAAGCAGGAACAACAGCGCCCGGAGCTGAGGCGGAAGGTGCCGCAACGACGATGAAAGAAAATAGAACTAGAAACATTCGGATAAAACTTAGGAGCAAATAATGTCTTTAAATGAAATTACAGATATGGCAGGAGGATTGTTGGCGATCACCGCAGTCAATGCTATTATTGCTTTTGGTATTACATTTACCTATCTCATTATTCGAGATAAATTGGCGGCGCGCCAGCGAGAACTTATGAGGAGGAGAGACAAATGAAAGTATTAATGGAAAACTGGCGGCGGTATATGAAAGAAGAGGATGGCGATGAAGGTGATACCTCTCAGTGCCTAGAAATGGTTCGCGAAGTCCTAAAGGGCAATCAGTATCTTTCTGGGTATGCGGAGACATTACAACCTGAAAATTTAATTGTAGTTGGAGATCATATATTTTTAAAATTTGAAGATACTTTTAAACATGTTAAAAACTCTCATTCGCGAGAATCCGATCTTCCGGGATCAAAATTTGCAGACGAGTTGATGAGGGATGAGAGTCTCATAGGGATGGTGGGAACCGTCCTTAAAGACCCAGAGGGACCAGATGAGGTAAAGGATGGTAAACTTAAATGGTTTAACGTCGAAATGAAAAATGATATTGGGCTAGATTCTTTAATAAAAAAAGATGAAATTGAGGGAGAACCTGAAATGTTTGATTTCAGGGAAAAAATAGGAAACAACAGAGGGATTCCATTTATTTTAAAGCAGGGACTGACGATACTCGATAAAGAGGGAAATGAAATAAAGAGCGCCGAAGAAGCAGACCCGGAAGGAGAGTATTGGACCAAACAGGATGTTCCCACGATCAACGCACCTCTTCAACCAACAAACAAAGTTAATTTAATTGTGGGAGACATTGGAGAAGCATGCGGAAAGAAGGTCATCTCTATGGTAACTATGTTTCCAGGCGCATCAGAACCAACAGCAGATAATAAGAAAGATTATGCTGAATTAGGATATGTCTTTCTTAGACCTCAATCATAAACTCGAAGAAAGGAAAAATGATGACAACTACATCATTAGAAAACAAAATAGAACTTTTGTATCACAAAGGTCAAAAGAACATATGGAACGGCAAAGAATATTTGCAAGAATGCTTAGATAGGCATGGAGAAGTAAAGGTATCTGAGGAAGATGCCAAAGTATTAAAAAATATATTTGGAATTATTTTATGGGGTGAATTGGCAGCATGGAAGATATCTGCCGCCTTGTCACACCAACTAGAAGACGACGAAGCAAGAATGGCTGCTACATCTCAAGCACACGATGAGGCGCGCCATTATTATGTCATGAGGGATTATCTTGAATTGTTAGGGGAGGTTCCCAGCGCAATCGATCCACACGCAGACGAGTTTTTAAATTCTATTCTTAATGCAGACAATACTGCTAAGATGCTGTTGGGAATGCAGTTAATGGTTGAACCATTGGCACTTACTTTATTCAAAATAGTAAGAGAAAAGAATATTGATCCCATCTTGTCCGATCTCCTGATCATGTATGAAAAAGACGAAGCAAGACATGTTGCTCTCGGCACTTTATACCTTCCCAAAGTATTAGCAACAATGACCCCCGTTCAGAAAGTGGAGTTGCTCGTCTGGCAGTTCTTTGGATATATGAAACAATTTGAGATGCTCCGATCTTTAAAAGATGATTTTATTGCCATCGGCATTTCGCCCAGAGATGTATTCGCGCTGGCGAGGAAGAAGCAGTTAAAGGCAATGGAGTTGCTATCCGAAGAGTTAGGAGAGCGGTACCCTCTCATGGACACCATGCTTAGAATTATTGACTTCAGGAATGAAATGAATTTTCCAAAGGAAGAATTAGGATATCTTGATAAAGTAAAAAATGCAGTTAAAGTTGCTGTAAACTAAACTATTTATATTTATGAAACTTATAGTGAAAAATCGGCGACCACAGCGCTTAGTGGAAGATCTGAAAAATGAACTGGAAGAAGATGCGCTCTTATTAGAGCAATTAATCAAGGAAGAGAGAGCAACGTGGGGAGATTTAGCAAAATTCTTTTCCAAAGCAGATCCTAAAACTTTAACGAATAGATTTAAAAAATTTGGAAAGAATGCATTGGCAGCAATAGGAAAAGCGGGTTTAACTGCTGGTGCAGCGGCCCTTGCACCAAAAATTTTAGTTGGTCTAGGCATTGGCGCAGCGGCGCCGAAGATTGCGCAACAACTCATAAAACTATTGGGCGATGATGCTAGTCAATGGACAAAAGATAAAGTCCAAGCAGCGATAGAAAAAGTAGGGCATGGGATTGGAACATTCATCACGGCGAACGCTATTATGGGGGCCGTGGATAAGATTACTGGAAACACGGTGCTAGACAGATTAAATATTAGTGATCCCATTACCAAGGTGGTAGAAAAGAAATATGAAGAAGCATTTTATACTTTTATGAATGGGTGGTTCAAACAAAATCCAATGGGTCCTAACGGAAATCCCGATGAAGTTATTCCAAAGAGATGGGCTGATAGGATGTTTAATAAATGGTTGCAATCAAAAGCGGGTGTGACGGTAAGCGCCGGAATTGCTGGTGACGCCGAACCAAAAGTTACGGCAGAAGGAAAGACCCTGGATGAAGCGTCCTACGAGGGCAATTTAGGCGCCGAAGAGGTCATGAAGTTTTATCTACAAGCATCAGATGAGAAGGTTGATGCATTCGAGAAATTTATGGCAGATGGAGATGAAAACAGCGCATGGAGAATGATACAAGATGCAACGGGCGTCGATCTAGTGGGCATGCCTAGCGCGGTGGGTACAGAAATACAGGAAATGTCATTGCGGATGGATACGCTTGATGATCCATTTGCCGAAGAACTTTACGGTGCACTCGTAAGCAGAGAAAAAGAAGCAATTGTCTATCATGGCACTTCTACTGCTTATTTTTGGGATATCGTTAACAATGGGTTTAAATTTGCCGAAGATAGAAAGAACTTTGATAATACAAGTCCCGGCACTTATTTTGCTTTCACTCAAAATAGAGCAGGAATGTATACAATTCGCTCAACTGAAAAAGCAGGAGGAGAAGGAATTATTTTTGTTGCGGAACTTCCGCTCGCTCGCCTCTCAAAAGATTTAGATGACGCTGCCTCCTGGGATAAGACGACTAAGTTACAGGCGATGGTGGCAGATGAAATTGATCCCGGGGATATTACAGGAGTTGTCTACCCTGCGAGCAGCGATGGTCCTGAGATTCCTATTAACCGGTTTATTGAGTGGGTGAACCGTGGGAATATCCCTGGCATTGCACCAGAAGACGAGGAGCAAGAACGAACTTTCAAAACCGCTACAGAGGACGATATCGAACATGCAGTTGTGGATTACATCCAAGACCTAATCCAATATACCAGTTTCACGGAGCACAATTATGGATTAGGTATGGCACGTTTTAATGAAAAATTATTGGCCGCCCTACATACAATGGATTATGAGAAATATAAATTTTGGAATGCTGACGTGTGGGTAACTTTCATAGAAAAAATGCTTGGCGAAGAGAACGAAGAGGATTATTATAAACAAGATCGTCGATTCCAACTTCCTCTTTACCGAGTCATCAAGAAATATATAGAGGAACCTAAATACTTTGAGAAGTTTAGAAAAGCAAAAGGTTATAATTTAAATCTAGCAGATCCTAGTTCTGCGGGAACCTGGGATGCAGATTCGTTATCTGAGGGATGGAAAGAGAAGGTGCTTGCCGCTACTATGGCGAGTAGCATTGGCGCAGCATCGCCGAGTATGGCAAGCGAACCTACGCAGGATGCTCCCATCTCTCAAGCACAAGAAGAAGACAGTTTAGAGCAATTAGAGAGGGACAAGACTCATCGTGAAAAAGTTCATGTGGCCAGGTGGCAAGCATGGGACGATCATTATAATGGACATATCGATACCGACGAGTGGTTCGAAATCGAGGCAGACCCTAGTAAATTAAATAAAGATTTTTCTCCTTATGAGTGGGATCAGTTGCCGAATATTGATCATAACAATTTTGAAGACCAGGAAGAAAAAGAGTGGGAAGATTTAAAAAAGTGGTATAAAAAAAGAAGGGCGCGCATAGGGGACCAAGGCGACGAGGTATCTAAGGGATACCCAGCGACCGAACGTAGTCCTCACAGAGGCATTCCCAAGTGGGCGCGGGGATTATAAGGGAGAGAAGATATGAAAACATTGATGGAAAATTGGAGAAGGTTTAAGGAAGAGGCGCTTTTACAAGAGGAATTTTTCTTTGTTTCAGATAAAGAATTTGAAAAACCCTTATCCAATGTACTCATAAAAACATTACAAGATAAACTTCCCGGATCGAAGTCTGCGCAAGGCGCAGGAGAATTGAAAGCTTCGGGTGCAGAGGGAATTGTATTGTCCCTAGACGACAAGAGAGTAATTAAGATGTTTCATTCTCTCGATAATGCTGCTAAAAATTTGCCACTAGTTTCGAAAAACATGCCGCAAACCGCGCAAGTCTATTCGACAGGAAAGATAGTTCTCGATCAACCCGCAATATATTTCAAAAAAGGATCCTCCTATAGTCCGGAGGATGCAGTTCCGACTGATGAAATTTATTATATTGTAATGCAACGTGTAATACCGGATCCCTATATCTATCGATATGTAGAGTTGGCATTTGAATCTTTTAATCGATTGTCCAACATCGATTTCAATAAATTGCTGGAGTTCTATTCCATCGATAACGCCGATCTCAAAGGAAGAATTAATGAAATATTTTTATCCTTCATGAAGGAAGCGGGCAATGACCAGTTTTCCAGTGTAGAAGATTTGCTTCAGAATGGGACCAAGAAACAAAAGAATATTCTAACGCAAGAATTTAATAAATATCGCAAAAGCAAAACGAAAGAGTTTGTTCTGCCCACTAATCTAAAGAAGCTTCTGTTAAATTACTTAGGAATTCACAGTGACGTACCATACGCCACAGAAGTCATTGATTTTTTACGGAGTCATCCATCCTTCCAGAGAAAACCCAAGAAAAGTTTTAGCGGAGACACTCTTGCCGAGGATATGGACTCTATTTTAAACCTCATTAAGGAGATTATAGTGGATCAGAAAACCCCCTGGAATGATATACATCAGGAGCAATTTGGTCGCGCTGGGGAGAACAAATTAGTCGCACTGGATTTGGGGGTCAAGGGAGATGATGACACTAAAGCAGCGGGACATGCGTTCAATAAGAATGTGTCGCGCCTCGCTACAAAGGGATCTGAAATAAAGGCACTCCAAGAAAGTGGGGAGAAGATAAAAACTTTAAATATTTTTGATTTTGATAAGACTCTGTTTTTTACCCATGATGACAAGGAGGGTAAAAAAAAGTATGAAGAAGTTTTTGGAGAAGAGTATCCACATGTAGGATGGTTTGGTCGCGAGGAAAGTCTGAGCGATGCCTTGGAAATAGAAGAAAATAAACAAATGAGAGCAATCTATGACACCCTAAAATCGGAACCAAATTCATTATCAATTCTGATATCTAATCGAATTTTTAAACTCGAAGATAGACTTCGAAGTTTCCTTGGAGAGCGCGGATATAATCTTGACCAAATATTGTTGAAATCAGGAGCGAAGACCAAAGTGGAGAGACTCGAAAAGGTGTGGGACGAAAATCCAGAAGTTACTACAATAAATATTTTTGATGACTTAGATGATGCGGTCGCAGAATATCAGGATTTTAAAGAACTGTACTCAGTGTGGAGAGACGATGCACAGATCAATATTTATCAAGTGCTACCTACTAGCATAGAGGAAGTTTAATTGTGAAACTACTAATGGAACAATGGCGCCAGTACCTTAAAGAGGGCGAGTTAGAATCTTCTGAATCGCCTGATAGTGAGGAGGAAGAATTGCCTAAAGTTAGTTATTCCGCTGTGATACTTAAAAACCCCGGTGATATTTTCGATAACCAAGACATACAAAAGATCTTGGTTGAGAATCCAGAATTTACCAAGAAGTTCGCCCACCACATGACAATCAATCTTAGCGACTTGGATGAGAGTCATGGATGGACATTAGGAGATGATACTCCCTTAGAGGTCGTGAGCTGGGGCAAATCCGACAAAGCGATAGCACTTAAAATTGCACCACCTTCTGGGATGACTGTACAGAATGAAATTCCACACATTACCCTGGCAACCACAGAGGAAGGCAAACCCGTCGACTCGAACCAGATTGGAGAGTGGGATAACCCATTTGAGCATGGATCGTTTCAAGTTGAGGGTACCGTAGAAGAAGTTAGACACAAGGATCCACCAAAGAAGAAGAAACCACCGCGTGAAAAAAAGACGGGCCCGGGCGATATCGTTAAAAGACTGAAGCAAGCGGGCAAGAAAGACGAACAAATTAAACAAGTATTATCTAAAGCGTTTCCAAAATTACCGGAAAAAGCAGTTGACAATATGATAGCAAACATAAAATTTTGAAAGTAATAAAGAAAATTTATGATCTCTTTACAGATCATCCATATGATGTAGGTGAAAGTTATTGGGAACATATGCGCGAAGCGCTTTGGATTGCAGGACGAATGTATTGTTGCTTTGTAGCACAAACAGTTCATGCTTTTTTCCCATTTATCCCTCCTCCTGGTGGTACGGACATTAATACCATGAAAGAGTTTTGTCACGAGCATAGTCCCGCAGAAAGGAAGAGGCAAAAAAACCGAATTACAATCACCGAAGATGATACTACTTATTAGTAATGAAATTAGATTTAAAAACATTGGGCGCGATTTTGGGAATTGTAGCGCTTCTTGGAAGTTGGGTTATCCATTTCGGAGGATTTTATTATACTACCCAATTACGACTTGATAATTTAGAAGAAACTGTTTCGCAATTAGAGAAAAAAACGAAGCGGCCGCACAAAAGGAATCATAAAGATGGAAAAAAATAAAAAAGTGAAAGTTAAGAAAAACCAATTAAAAAATTTAATCCTTAAAGAGATTAAAAGAGTTACTGAAGGCGAGATGCATATGGATCCTGATGATTTAATGGATTATGATAAACCATGTCCGCAAGGATGGAAAGATGCGGACTGCCTTCAGAATAAGATAAATGATATCTTGAAAGGTGCGCTGGAAGGAGTGGGGGAGCGTTATGGACTAGAACCAGACCAAGAGCAGAAACTCATCTCCGATTTTATGTATGACATTGAAGAATCCATCCTCGACTTGGCACTTGAGACGGTTGGTGGCAGTGACGACGATCAAGGTGAGGGGTATGAAAGTGACTTCACTGGAATCCCAGGCGATCCTGGAAACGAAGGGGAAGTATAATGAGAGGATCTACTATGGAACAAATAAAGAAGATAACCAAAAGCAAACTAAAGAAAATGATTCGTGAAGGAGTCTATGGAGGATCAATTGCCCCACCGAAAGATAGCGGGGACTCCCCCAATCTTAATTCGGCGCCTCGGGCATTTTTAATGTCCCCTGAAGGCGTAGAAGAGATGAAGAGGCAACTCGAACCCGAAATCATTCAGGTATTTAAAAATATGCAAATTGATAAATCGAATGCATACGAGATACTTGCCCTTGTCCTTCGAGATTTAGAAAATCAGTTGGGGGAGTTTGATTATGAATATGAGGAAACACCAGAAAATAATCCTTCTCTTAACGAGAGTAAAAAACACCCCGTGAGACTTCGTGTGCGCTCCTCTAAGCGCGCTAAGGAATGATTATGGGTCAGGACATAGGAACATCAAAAATATTAGTAGAAACGTGGAAAAGCTTCTTAACCGAGGAAGAATATACTGACGAAGAATTGGCGAACAATCCTCTATGGAATGATCTGCCCAGAGGTGACATCGATGGGTTTTTTTGGAATACTCGCGACGGAAGTCTGAAATCCTATACTGATCAGATTTATAATTTAGCAGATGAAATAGATTTTACCATCGAAGATGATGTAGGATTTAAGCAATTGCGCGACGTGGCAATGCAATCCAAATCTATTGGAGATGCTTTTCGAGCATTATCACCTGAAAATGAAGTGCCTCCTGATGTCTCTCTGACGGACCCAGGATCGCCAAGGGCATTCCAGCGCCAAGTGGCGCGAACAGAAAAAGAAAGTGAAAATTTAATAGATAATCTTATTGATGATATAATACAATCACTCGGGGGAAGTCATTCTCCTGATGAAATTCTTAATAAAATCCAAACCAGGGCGGGAGAAAGAAAAAATGACAAAGAAATTTAGTAGTTTTAAAAACCAACAAGTATTGGTTGAAAATTGGCGTAAGTTTTCTCACACCTCAGATGAAGAGTTACTTAAAGAGGAAATAATAATTCTTACTGGTAAATTTGAAAGAGGTGAGATTTCACAAGAAGAATTGCAAGAAGGTGTACGTGATTGGGCCAAGCGCGCCAAAAGAGCTGGTAAAAATGCCCTAGCAGGTGCTGTAATGGCTGGTGCTTTAGCGGGAGCAACGCCGGCAATGGCAGCGCCGGTCACGCAAGATGCACCACAAACTCAAGTGGTTCAGCAACAAAATAAAAAACTTGAAAATGAAGTTAAAAAGCGGTTTAAGGTTAAAGAACTCAAACAAGTATCTGTATCAGAAACACTGGATCCGTTTGATGGCGATGAAAAAGTATACATATATGAAACAGACACAGGTCTTCTGGTCGCACTATATCCAATCAGCAAAGATATGTACGACGCAGCAGGGGCGGGAAACGCACAGTCAGATGCACATTCCTATGCAGAGAGAGCATTACTAAAATACACTCAAGGATCTGATTCTACCACCTCTACCACCACGACGAAGGGTGATACAACCACCACCACTTCGGAATTTGAATTTTCGGGTAATTTAAGCACCTCGGATCGAGGGCAAATTTGGCTCAACGGTTATCCTGTGGTGAAGTGGACGGGCCCCGGATATGCAGTTCAAGTCATGAGCGCTTCCAAGTGAACCTATCCCCTTCTGATCAAAAGTGGAAAACCTTCTTAAAAGAAAACTCCAAGATGATTGGATTTTCTATTGATGACATCTTGGACAGAATTAATTCTTATGAAAATCATACTTGGATTTTCTTTGATACCGAGACAATGGGATTTAATCCAAGGATGGATCAAATAACAGAGATTGGTGCCATGGCCATCGATCCTAAGACCGGCGATGTTTTAGGAGACTTTGACGAATTTATT
>Ga0098061_1000924_pt1 | contig 14360 bp, 22 predicted proteins | sample 22_taG_FD_92579 | JGI IMG/M metagenome (GOLD analysis project Ga0098061, IMG submission 92579) | Marine viral communities from the Subarctic Pacific Ocean - 22_ETSP_OMZ_AT15343 metaG | ecosystem: Environmental > Aquatic > Marine > Oceanic | place: Subarctic Pacific Ocean | collected 2015-01-20 | reverse complement strand
GTGCCTGTGGCATTAGAATTTAGTGTTAAAATGTTATCAGCTAAATTGATCGTCTCTGTATTCACCGTTGTAGTTGTCCCAGAGATAGTCAAATCACCCGATATTATCAAATCCCCACCTATTGTAGCAGATGTTGTCCCTAATGATAGCGTAGATGCCGTACCATCGCCATCTCTAATATAATCTTCTGTAGAAGAAAGACCAGAAGCCATGTGCAGTAATTGAACGTAACCCGTTGAAACTGCTAAATCTTGTAAACTATTTGCCATATATATTTAAGCGAGTATGGGGGCGGTTAAGCCCCCTTACCCTATTGGTTGATCTAAAATTAGACCTTATGTTTCATGTAAACACCGAAAGAATCTTTCACCTCAGAAACACCACATCGGAGGATTCCGATATATTCTGTTGCTCGAGCAGATTCGTCTCTCTGTTGTTTAACATCTACTAAACCAGAAGAAGCCACACCAATACCTAAAGCACCAGCAGAGAACATTCCAGCATCCGCATTAAGTGTAGAGTCAGAGTCAGTATCTATATCCTCAGATACCTCTGGACTCCAATAGATATTAACACCAGCCAACTGAGCAACATACCCATTAGCAAGCATGGCTTGTGATGTTGGGTTGTCAGCTACTTGTGAGCCAGAGTTAGTGTGAGTTAATAGTGCTTGAATACCGTAAGTACCCCAGATGGACTTTGGGCTTCCAACAAAGTTGAAAGGCAAAGGCGCACCGTTAGCGTGAAGCACACGGGAAGCATCAAAAAATGATGCCAAACTAAGTGCGGTATCTTCACCAGCAACCGTATTAGAGAAGCCAGAAAAAAGGTCTGTAAGCAGATCGTCTGCTTTCAAAGCCATTTCTTGCCCTAACATTTGACCTACATCACCACTTAAATTAGATGGTGAACCAAGTTGTGCCATGTCGGTTACATCAGTTCTCACAATGTATTCAGCAATCGTAGCGGTTGAAGCTGAAATTGCTCTTTCAGTTGTAGAAGTATAGTCTGAACTTTCAGTACCCGCACCCACGTTACCACTTGAAGGGTCGGCATAGTAAGTGAACTTAACTGTGCTGGAACCTTTAGGGGCAACTTGGCTTTTAACAAGCGGAAACATAACATTAGACTTTTTAAATGCAATGATAGCATCGCTAACAATATAATCACCAGATTGAATACTGGATTTTTGTGTAATTGCCATTTATATATTACCTTATGATTTTGCCGCATTCATCAAAATCAACACCTCGAAAGAGTGGAAGTCTATCTGGATTTTTGCCTTTGAGTTTGCGCTCAAAGCGTTCTTCCATCGCATCTACCATGTCCATCCTATCTGCTGGGCTACCATTGATTTTAACCGTTGGTTGCCCTTCTGAATCCGTTGTAACATTAATAGAGTTGTTGGGGTCTGCATCCATCCCGAATATAGGCTTCTCTTTGATTCCGTCAGTTTTCACTATTGAAGAATCCTCCCCAGATGCCTTTTGATTTTTCGGCTTCCCTCGCCTTTTGGTAACCGTCTGGGTCTTTTACCGCCCATTCTACGGGGTCGTCATATCCACCAAAGACTGTACCAGCCCTTGATTGATCTACCTTTGGTGAGGGATTAGAATTTGTTGTCTTTTCAACGAACCTTTCAACGACTTCTAAAGGTGCGCTGCTTATAACTACACGGTCTTCTTCATCTGCTATTTTAGATAGTAACGCATCTCTGCGAGCAGATTGGTATGTATCCCATTGACCAGCTTTATCCTTGTAGTGCGTTAGTTCAGAGTTAGCTTCTTCTAACAAGGTTTTATATTCACCCTGTTTTTCAAGTTCAGCTTTTCGTCTTCTCTCATCTGCACCTTTGGCTTTAGATAGTTCTTCTTTTAGGGCTTTCATTTCATCATTAACCTCTTTGAACCGTGCATAGGGTATTGATGGGTCGGCTTTACGTTCCTCAACGGGTGATTCATTTACATTGTTTTCTTCAATGGTAGGCTCTTGTCCTGTAAAGGCTTCGACTGCCTGTGAGTCTGTGTTTTCCACTTTTTAACCTCTTGATTGAGTAGCCATCTTTAAGATGACCAGTTATATGTTATATACATTATGCGCCTTCCAGCGCACTCGGGGCTTATGCCCTTATCAAGCCTTACGGCTTAAATCTTATTATCTTCATCCGACAACCCGAACTGCTCCAGTACGGATTTATAAACTATATTATTATCGCCTTGAAATGGTTTTCTGTGGTCATGCTTACCGCTTAATATTTCTTCTGGGATTCCTTTTGGGAAGGCTTTGCAAGTGGTGTTTGCACCATCGGTATTGAACCTAATACAACTAACGCAACTTGTGTTTTCGTTTAATATCACTAATCTAACCCGTTCTCTTTTAAAAATCGTATAAACTCTTTTGAGACTCTCTTTTTAAATCCGTTTTTATATAAAGTGAAATTTTCTGCAAACCACTCTGCTGAATCTGTCATAGAATACGTAGACGGGTAGTTAATTGATCTAAACTTAGCGTCAGTTAGAGATTTTTCTTTTAATTTAGTGTAGATTTTACGAACCTTAATTTCAAATGGAGGTTTGAAATACTGCTCTTTTTTAATCACATTTAATTGCTGGTGGATATGATGACCGTACTCATGCCAAAACTGTAATGTAATCTTATCTTTTGTTTTATACGCAAAACTCACAGATGAGGATGGATATTTCCCCTTTTTTATTAGTTCTTTTTGTATCCCCCACCATTTATCTGTAAGGTTTCTATTTAAACTGGTTTTGCTCACCCCAATAATACCATCACCCATGTCCATCGCAAACTTTCCCCTTACCGAAGTAAAGCCCCTCAGTCGTGGAATCCCCAGCTTATCGCTTAAATCAAAGGATTCACTAAACAACTTATTAAACTTATTAGCTTGGTCTATTGTAATATATTTATACTTAAACATACCATAAATATCTGGGCTTCTACCGCTAAACCTTGAACGACCCTCATTTATATACTGAACACCCTTTTGGTGGTTTTTTTCAGCCCATTTAATAGTGTCTGATTTTGTTTTATGTTTACCAGCCATGCTCTTTGAGTATAAACCAAAATCTTGTTTTACTTTCTTCTTTCGCTTCGTCAATAAAGGCTTATTAAGATTCTCACCTTTATAATTTGATGCGACTAATTGACATCTACAATTCTGCTGACATACACTAAAGCCAGACTTAGGTCTGCCTACTGTCCTCCAGAACTCATTTGTGCCTACTTGACCAGATCGGCTCTCACAGTCTGCACATACCTTACCCCCACCTACTGTAACCCATATAAATTCTTTTATCCCAGCGTCTTCAAATGCCCCCATAGACGAGGTATTACCAGCATACTCTACGCCATTCTTAACGGTATTTCTTATCTGGCTTCTAAATCCCCCAAACAATCTACCCCCAGAAGTAAGGTCATTCATTAACACCGCCTTAATCTGTGTGCTACTCATCCCCGTAGCTTGCATAGATGTAATGACGCTATTCATAGACAGTACCGTCTGAGCAGATGCGTTAGCTATCTCATTCGCCAAAATGACTTCTAATTCATTAGGCATCTCTTATAGCCTTCTCTATTTTTAATTCAACCATCTTAAAAGCGTTCTTTTCAGCAGTCTTACTAATCCCAAACCACTCTCTTTGCGGTAGTGTCCCACCTCCGTCTTGGTGGTACTCCCCAATCTCGTCTCTTTTCTTAGGCGGTATAATCTCAACTCTTTGCCTTGTTGGTGTGGCTCGTTTACCTCTTGGCACATAAGCCTTCTTCATTGTACCAGTAGCATATAAAGCAGTACGGGGGCTTGCGTTTCTGTCTTTCCTTTTCTTTGCTATTGTCTCTGGTTGTAGCTTGGTAAATGGTCTACCGTTTATATCCCTACCGCTTATAATCCCGTTCTCTATATCCAAAACAATAATATCTGCTGAGAAGTTTAACTCTCTGTGCATATCGAGTTTAATCTTACCCAGATCGAAGTTCTTTTGCAGTTTTACGTTAGGCACTACGCTCTAATACCTTCCCCGCAAACTTCTTCCCCTCTTTAGCACCCTTTTGTATCTCGTCTATATGCTCCGATAAGAACGCTTCCCCCAAAGCGTTCAAGTATCCCTCTGGGTCTTTCAGCATCTCGTCTAAGTCTATCTGGTCTAACAACAACTCAGAATCATCTATAACAGTCTGTTGTAAGTCGTCTATCTTATTGAGGTATTTATGTACTAATTGCGCCAAGTTTCCTCAATCCCCCAAAGGCGGGTTGTTCTGGCTGCGCTTCTTTGACTTCTTCCCTCACCTCACCTAAACGCTCTTTAATTTCCTCGTCAGATAGTCCCTCATTTACTCTAAACCAATCAGCCTTAGTTGCTAATCCATTCGCCCACTTCCATTCCCATTCAGCTTGTTCTTCTGATTGCGATAGGGGGACATGAGGAGCAGAAAATGATATACTTAATTCGTCTTTAACTTTAATATTGTATGCTTCTAAGATTGCCTTATCCACTTCAAATCGTTCTTCTTCTAATACTCGTAAGCGTTCAAAGTCAGACTGTACTGCTTCGGTGAGTTCCACTTCTAATATTCGTTGATGTTCTCCAGATGTAGACCCGCTATTATCAGCCCACTTAATCTTTAGGTGATTAGCAAAAGCTACTGTATCAGCAACCCACCGCATCGAATCCATTATCTTGTTTAAGTCTCCAGATGGGCTTTTAAAATCAAAGGTTGAGTTGGGTGGCATGGTAATTAACTTGTCAGCCCCTACCCTAATCCTTGTAGGGTCGTCTATGCCTGTGGCTACGGGTTGGGATAAGGATTGATACATACAACCGATACTCAGCATAGTGCCGAATACATTATAAAGCAGATTGGCGTTAGCCACCTCTTGCCCAACCCCTGTGCGCCACCACTCATTACCGATTTGATCGTATAAGTGAGATATAATTACAGGATTTTTACCATAAGGGTTCGATAAGTCCCCATCTTCAGAGATAGATATAACCTTACCACCCTGTGTAATCTTAAAATGTAGGTCATCCGACCAGAATACCCATGTCTGTTCATCGGCTCGACTGCTACCGTAGTTATAAAGTGGGTACATAATACCCTCTACTTTGTCAGATGCGGGCTTAAATAATGGCTCAAAATCCACCAATACTTGTCCCGTTAGCTTCTTCTCATCCTCATCATAGCCCCGAAGGTATGCCACACTCCCTAATAGCCCCGTTAATCGGTCTAATTGGAGTAGGTCATGATCTAAGTCGCCTAAGAGTTCTAAGTACCTCTCATCGGCTTTTCTTTCCACCTTTTCCTTTAGGGCTACATACCTTGAATTAATGATCTTGCGGGTAATGTTCTGCTCCCAAGCGGGTGCATACTTTAATGCGTTGGGGTCAAAGAAATCGTCCACATCACCCTTGAGGTTTATACCCTCATAATAATTCATAGACCTTAAACGGTCTGTTTTTTCTTTCATGTGGGATTGGTCGAGCCATTCCCGTACAGACTTAACGACTGTATCTTCTGATAAATCTCTTATAATCATGCGTTGCCTTGATCGCTTGTAGTGTATAACCCCTCTAAATATTCTGCCTTTTCGACTGCATCTTTAAGGATACCCACATACCATCCTATATTCAAACCAATCGGAATCAATACCGCCAGAATCGAGAATAGCAACAATGCTATCACAATTAGCAGTATCACCATACCCTATCAATTAACTTCATCTCAGTATTAATTATATTGTATCTATAATGAACGGGGTACATAATTGCATCGGTACTGTGGGAGAGGGTTATATCAGCCTTTTTATTCATCCCCCCCTGTGCATCCCGTTGTAATTGCTCTAAATCCCTAATCAGATCAACACACTTAGGCGATACGGTCATGCCTACATGACCATCTGCGCTCTTTAGTTTGGCGTTCAATGCGTTTAATCTATCTATCTGGCTTGGGTTGGCGTTGTGAGCATATAAAGTAAAATTGAAATCTCTTAATATTTGTGCATCACTCCTTCGTGAGTTTGTGCTTCTGGCGTTAGATGCTGGGTCTGGATAGATTATTTGGATGTCTGGGTGTCTCTTTCGTATCTCCTTCGCCATCTCCACAGTATTTGAATCGGTTAAGATTATCTCATCGTATACATGAATATCTCCGTTAGTATACTCGCAGAATATCTGACAACAAAACTTCGATATATTAAAATCTAATCCCGCAAATCTCTTGGTAGATATATCAGCATCTCTTACATGAGTATCTCTATTAAAGTTATATACCGCCCTATTGCTTACCGTCTCGAAGGTTGCTAAAAACTCTTGCCTATATACCCTCTCATCCATAGTAGATTTTGCAAGGTTAATCTCATCTTGAGAGACAAAGCCACCATCTACTGTCTTAAACTGCCAAGACTTCCAGCTTTGATCTCCCCCTAAACCCTTCACATATAAATCATGGAACTTCCCAAAGCCATTCGGTGTGCCTATAAACAATGCCCTACCTTCCGTAGTGGCTAACATGGGAAGTATAATCTCCTCCCATACGTTTGGCTTCATAAAGGCAAACTCGTCTAATACGACTGCATTTGAGCCATCTTGACCTAATGATACACCCCTTAGAGAATCCTCATTATCTGCGCCCTTTAATTCTACGATTGACCCATTGGCTAATTTGACCGATAACTCCGTCTCGTTGATCTTTGCTTGGGGAAACTGTGTAAATATATCCTTTAGAATCGGTAGCGCAACCAACTTGGCTTGCCGATAGGTCGGTAAAATCACCCACCTTCGTTCCCCCGCTTGTAACGGTTGATGGAGTAGCCACAACATTGATAGATGGGTTTTCCCCCAGCGTCTCCCAGCCACAACACACTTGAATCTGTGAGGGTCTGCGATTATTTCTTTTCTTATCTTGTTGATCGTCCACTTCATTCATCCAAATCAAAGACCTTAATAGAAGCGTTAGTCTCTATATGTCTTGTGGGTTCTCCCTCCACTCGATCTATAATGTATTTCATGGCGTTTAAGTCCATGCGTGTCTCTGCTAATGACCATAGACGCTCTATCAATCGCTCTCGTCTCGTCTTATTATCTACCTCTGTATCTGAATACTCCCTCAATAGATCAGTAAAGCTATTTTTACGACCATTGGGGTTAGCATTATTCCCTGTCTTAAACTGTGTATCGGGATTCCCAGACGATTTAAACGTACCATCTGCCCTCCGTTTTACCTCCGCTTTAGACATCTAACTCTACCAGAGCCATCATAAAGGCTTTATTGAGTTTCTCTACCAGCCCCTTAACCTTACTGGTATCAATCTCAAGTACATCCATCTCTAACCGATAGTTTCCTGTGCTTTTAAGATTTTTAATACCTACTAATTCCACCGTGAGCGTGTGTTCATTTGTCGGCATAGTCAGTAATATAAAAACCGCTGCCAGTAAACTTTAATGCGGGGGCGGTGATGATGCGCATGATACGCTTGGAGTTGCATTTAGGGCATGATCGCCCCTTAGTAGGTTCTTGGACAGAAGAAGGCATATATAATTCCCAAACCCTTTTACACTTTTTACATTTAAAATCGTATGTCATACTTTTTTGGCTATGGTGCGCACCGTTAAGCCAGAGTTAAGTTTTCTGTCTATCGTTATACATTAGGACTCTTATAAGCCAGAACGAGTAGGGTACTTAACCAACCCCCTTCATTAAGTATAAGGTCAAATATTCGGGTTTTTCGCCTGTTTTTAGGCGTTTTTCAGATGGTTATTGGAAGTTTATTAGTCCGTTGCCCTTCTTTTTTGCATTATCCCATTTCTCGTATGCCGTTGATGGGGCGCACTTTAGAGCGTTTCCAATCTCTCTAAATGTTCTTTTTTGAATTAATTTATGATAGATTACCTTCTGTTCGGCTTCTGTGCATTTCATCATCCATAATACGGTAGCCTTAACTATTTTTTCTACCCATCTAAAGTGTTCAGCGTTCTCAAAGAGTTCCTGTAAGGCATACCCACCAGAGTCGGGTATTAGTTCTACATCTACATTAGTCGCCTTCTTAGGCTTTGGGGCATACATGATTTGATACATTTCATCTGGTATGGGGTCGCCATCGTCGTCTATTTCATCGGTGTATTCATCGTCTGAGAATGACTTAGGCGGTACTATGGTATATTTGTACCCCTTCGCCTGTTGTTTTTTGCTTGGTTTTTTTGGCACGGGTGTCCTTTGGTTGTGGAAGCGGGTTTTTGTGGAAGATGTTATCAGAAATCGCCATCAAGTCCAGAGACTTCACCAGCGTTATAACATCACTTCTACCGTTCCTTGTGTATAGTCTATATATTGCGTCTTTTTTGTCCTCCACATACTCTTTGATTGTGTTCGATTCTACGAACTTAATTAGCTTCTTCCGACTTACAAGAATCCAATATCGTACAGTTTCAAAAGCGAAGAAATCTGCCTTCCCATACAACCAGCCGTTTTTCCCATGTACGTTTTTAATTTCCACCCAATGGTAGTTATCGTTCTGGTGATCTGTTACCCGTTTTGTGCTTTTAACATCTACAGACACCTTCTTTGTCATGTATAGATCAATGTGGTCGTATATATCAGTATTGCGGCTGGTGGTTTCAGTAAGCCAGCCTTTAAGTTCTACAAGAGAAGCAAACCGCCCCTCTGCATCCTTACCCCTAAGATAATCATTTTCATATTTTAGGTTCATTCGTTTATTTTATTCCACACCTCTAAGATAAACACGGAAATAATAATTAATCCGAAAGCAAATAAGACAGTACCAGCCCCTAAACAGAATATCGAGCCAGCTATTTTTACAATTATCTCAATCATAATACCTCACTATTAGTAGTTGCCAATACACCAACGCCATAGCTTTTACATCTGGGGCAAATAACCTTTTCTTTTCCGATTGATGGTATAGTGGTGAAATATTCGTAGCTATGTTTACCAGCTTCTTTCCATTTCTCCCATGTTTTTTTACAACACGGGCAAGCCTTGACTGTTTTATCTGTTAGATCGGTTCTATATATCATGTTGCCTTGAGATACTTTATTTTCGTACCCCCAGTTCAATTCAACCGCCCAATATAACCTCTCCAATATGTTCATATCATTTTCATCCTTTAAGGGGTCGTTGTACTCTATCATACTTTCTCCATTTTGTTCGTAAGTGTTCCAATAACCTCGTCAATTCCCAAGTCTCCAGAGCGTTGAGTTTTTTGCTTTTGAATAGTTCTCTTTTGTAATCCAACACCCTGTCTACCCCCATTATTGCCTGTGCCATTCCTACCCGCCCTAACAAGTCTAACTTTCTCATGCTCATAGTCGTTCTTACCTAACATTACTTCACCGCAACAGACGGACACGCCCCCCCTGTTATCAGTCGTTTTTTTATCACAATGCACACAATACACCTCCACCTTGTCGGGTTTTGACGATGACACAACCGCATCTATGTACTTTCCAATGCCCCAGCGCAAAAAAGAAGTTATTTCTTTATCCTCTTTCGTTGGGCGGTCTGCCAACCTTCTGCCCTCCACGCCACGCTTGATCTGGGGTAGTTCATACTTAGCGAGCAAGTTATCTAAAGCCTTTGATATATCTGGCTGATAGTATGCGTCTTTTTTGATTCCGAATATTGGTTGTATTAGCCCCCACGCTTCGAGTTTGGGGTTTTCGGTTTTTTCTCGTTTTGTTAAATTGGCTTTTGGTTTTGTTTCTTTACTATTACTATTACTATTACTATTACTATTACTTGTACCCTTTACTAAGGGTTTGCTAACCCTTTCTAATAATCCATACCTCTTCAGTTCTTCTATTATCGGGATATGAGGTTTACAATTAGGGTTTAGTTCCTTTTGATTAACCCTTACCCTATCTATTACAAATAGTTTGCCGTTTGGCAGTTGTTCGATGTGTTCGCTTAGTATTTCCAGCGATTTTTCGAGGTTTAGGGGTGTCCCCATCTCAAATTCAAATAGTTCTTGGTCTAAGTCTATGATTCCAGCATGGCTACTACGCTCCCATATATATTTAAGAAATAGCTTATTTTCGGGGCTTAATTTTCTGAACCATGCTTTCTGCCAGATATTAGTATTTGTCATTATTTTAGGCATTTTCGTTGTCCTCCAAGTAAATGTTATCCTCAATTAGTAATTCTAAGTATTTCTGTGCTTTTTTTAAGTCCTCTAAGCCGCCCTTTTTTTTCCACCGAGTGATATATTTGATAATATTCCCCTCACAAAAATCTAATTCGTGTGATAAGATATATAAAGTCGTCTCTATACCTCGCTTATAATAGTCTGGATTAATTGGGTCTTTTTGCATCCGCTAACATCTCTTTCAAGGCTTTTAATCGGCTCTCTGTGGCTATGTTTTTCTTTTTTAGTGTAAAGTCCCTATGGAGAGCATCAACAATGTTTTTCTCGGTTTGTGTAAATCGTTTCTCCCACAGTTTTACATGATCTTTGGGATTAGACCCAACGTATATATGGCAATTATAGCACAAAGCCATTGCATTGGCTGGCTCTATCCTTGTTGCCCAGCTTCTTCTACCGTAAAAATGGGAGCAATGTAGTCCTTGACTCTTTTCGACATAAACCTTTGAACATCTTTGGCAAGTCCATTTGTCTCTATATCGGATAAAGTCTGAAAACACCGCATCCCATTTTGTTCGTTTTATTGCCATCTAATTAGGGTTTTTACAAGCCCACATTGTTAATTAAGGACATACCGAAAAGATGCCAACCAATCGGAATTATCAATTTTAACAACCATTGGCAAACTTTCTTCCACGTTAGACAAGCCACTCCTCCGTACTTGGTTGCTCGGGTTCTAATTTTCCCACATCTGGTTGTGAAGGTAGTTCCTCTGTCATAGGCTTTGGGTCACGCTGGGTCATTACATAGTCTGTATAGCCTTCTATCCTTGCTTGAACCTTCTTATCTTTTATGTCGTACCCCATTTTGTACGATTCAACCGCAAAGCCGTGACGAACTTTACCCTCTGCCTGTCTGCGCCAAAATGCGTCATCCTTTACTACGGGGTTATTTGGGGGTGGGCTTTGAGATATAGGGGTTGTACCATTTTTGACATTAGCGTAGTTGGTAGCTTTTACCTCATCCGATACCGTTTTTTCATCAACGGGGATAACGTGCCAACCGCTTTTATTAAACACCCTAAAAACACCGCCCTCTTTAAATTGTAAAATGGCATTATCTTTCAGCGTTTTCTTCATCGTTAAAGTAAAAACATCACCCGTATAGATGGTTTTTTCATAGCCTTCTTTACCAATAACATAGTGATCTTTTGCCTTGCCTTCTGTATTTTCAAAAGCGACCAGCCTTACTTTACAATTCCACCTATGTTGATCTGGCGGGTTCTCATCGTTGTACCTACTGGGGGTCATCCCACCTTCAAGCACCTCTATTGTGGTGGCTTCACCACTCCAAAGTAATCCAGCATATATCATTCTATTGTCCTCCTATTATGTATTCAATAATTCGGATTGTACAGTAACCGCCAGTTGCGATAGCTATTACTATAATCCACGTTTCAAACCATTCATTTATCTTTTCCAACAGTTTCATTTATCCTCCTTTGCAGCATTTGAGTAACGGGTGTAACATCATCGAAATCACCCTTTATTTTATGGGCAAGATTTATTTCCCACCCAAATTCGATTAATTTTTTTGCTTCGGCTACCATCTCATCCATACTATCACAGTATATATTTCTGCCGTGATTATTCCCTTGATCGTCTCCAATCTCAAGCAATGCTCTGTAATGTATTTCAACCATCAATTTTCTTTAGCGTTGCGCCCAATATTTGGAATCTGTCTAATAAGCCAGATAATCTTTTTAAGAATTTGTCCCACTCCAGCGAACTCATCTCTTTTGGCTTCGTCACTTTGATACTTGTCAATAGATGTGGACAATTCTCGCAAGTTTTCTTCGTAGGCTTTGAGGTTGTGCCTGTTGGGGGCTGGTTCAACAATGCTTTGTAATCTTCCAAGAAATTGCTCCTTTATTAGCGGAGAAGGACGGTTTCCCCCTTGAGGTATACTTCTCGCAGATGGCGTACCGCCCAAACGCAATTGATGTTTATACATCATTTTCTCCGAAGGCTGGGAACTGATATTCGGGAGGACGACCCAGCCTTATTCTTCTGTATATCACGCATATCATAATAGGAAAACTATAACTTATTCATATTTAATACAAGTAATTATAATTAATTATATAAACTAATTATAGTAATCACACTAAAAAAGAGATAAAATAGGGCGTGAAAAGCACCACCTTCATTTCAAAAACAATAACCGAGTCTCCATTCTCACGGGCAGAAATTGCTGAAAAGTTAGGGGTAACCGTGTCTGCCGTATATCATTGGGAATCTGGAAAGTCAAAACCAAAAAAACACCGAGTAAATAAACTCGCTGAATTATTAGATATTGAAATATACTGGAGCGGTGATGAAAATATTGAAATTATAGATAATATAGAGACAGAAAGGGAGGTTCCATTGCCAGCCCAAGCCCAAAAAATAATAGAAAATCAGTCTGACCTAATTGATACTCTAAAAAATAAAATATACAAACTCGAAAACAACCACACTATATACCAACCTCATCCAGAAGCCTTTGAAGAGATGGCTAAACTACTTGAAAACATCACGAAACAATGGCATTGGATGTTTTACCACAGTCCTAATCCAATGTCCTGTTCCCGCAATGGTAAAGTTAAATCAATAAACCCCCAACTCGAAAGGTCACTCGGTTGGAAGGAAGAGGAAATGATTGGTTCTGATATTTTAGATTTTATACATAAAGACGATTTAGAGAAGACAAAGAAAGCATTGACTCAAAAAGATAGAAACTTGACAGTTCGGATAAAAAAGAAAAATGGTAACCATTGCACAATGCACGTAAAAGCGAAAGAGTTCGGTATTGATAGCAAGAAATATTCTAATGCTATTATGACTTGCTTGGACAAAGGTTGTTCTGATTGTGACGGTTTAAAAGCCGATTAGAGCTTAAAGTCGCTTATATTAGAGGTTAGTAACGGGGTATAATGTTTATCAGCCACCTTAACAGAAATCCCCAGCAATCTCGCTACTATTGCTATATCCGTCCCGCTATTTAATAAATTAAAGCCAAATGTGCGCCTTAGATCGTGTGTCTTAGCATCGCTTACCCCCGCCCTTCTCGCCCATATTTTGAAATATGTGGTTAAATGTCCTTTTGTGTAATTCCAAAACGCCCAATTTCGCCCCTCTAAGATCGAAACGGCTTGCTCATTGACCCTTACTATGCGCTTATATCCCCCCTTTTTAACAACTTGTAAGTAATATCCACCATCGTTATTCTGTCTCAACCACTCTTTTTTAGGGGCGCAGTATTCTTTCCGTCTTGCCCCTGTTAAGAATCCAAATCTAAAGCAATCATTTAAATCCTTTGGTTTAATAATATCAAGAATTGCGCTTAGTTCGGAGTCCGAAAACACTCGTAGTCTCCCTTCAGATTCAGTAGAGCCCTCTAATTTTTCAATATCATATCCAAGCCCAATACACCATCTGGCAAATACATTCCAATCACGCCTAACCGAATTAACTCTGGAAATAGAGCAGCCATTAGGCAATCCGTTGGAATAATAATAGTTTACATTATTCTCATAGGTTCTTACTGTCTCTGGGGATAGGTGCGCTTTGGTGATAAGCCACTTCTTTATTAAATCTTTGTACTTGGGTTGTTTTTGGCTTTCTTTTTTTAAAGCGTAAAATTCAGATATAATACGATGCTTAATATCAGAAGCGGATTTATTGACCTCTCGAATGGATACCATACCCGTAGAGCCTGTAATAAGGTCGCCCCGTATCATTTGCCTAAATTGAATATTGCCACGCTTGGGCTGGTAGAAATTGGGCTTTAGCTTCGGTTTAATGGGCATGGATTGTAATGTATTTGTAAGACACTACAACCCACCCCTTTTGCTTTGTGCGGTGTGCCCGAGAGGGGACTTGAACCCCTACGGCTTATTCAGCCAACGGATTTTAAGTCCGTCATGTCTACCAATTCCATCACCCGAATTATCCTTCTGATAATCCACATCGCCACGCTCTGCAAAAGTAATAGATTGTAATGTATCTGTAATACCTAATTTAATTCAATATCATGCAACAAGCACAAAACTTTCAAAAATTTAGTGTCCTGTTTGGTGATGTTTGTAGTGCCGTCCTCCTTCATTTGGATAGATAAATACCCTTTATAGCCCATCACTTCTGCCATCTTGGTCTGTGAGTAACCAAGTGCTTTTCTGATCTGTTTTAATTGTGCGGGGGTCATT
>Ga0098061_1000919_pt1 | contig 14397 bp, 12 predicted proteins | sample 22_taG_FD_92579 | JGI IMG/M metagenome (GOLD analysis project Ga0098061, IMG submission 92579) | Marine viral communities from the Subarctic Pacific Ocean - 22_ETSP_OMZ_AT15343 metaG | ecosystem: Environmental > Aquatic > Marine > Oceanic | place: Subarctic Pacific Ocean | collected 2015-01-20 | reverse complement strand
GAAGAGTATCGGGCTGTATTGCGTGAAGCGCTTGATAAAGATTTTCCAGAGTTCCTAGGCCCCATTGAACAGCTAACCCCCGAAAGATGGCTTGAATATGTCGATGAATATATTAAGAGACGATGGGGCCGGGGCACAGGGACAATGTCTTATGATTCTCTTGAGTGGCGTACTCAGCAAGGCGAGCGGGCCGTATACGGAGGGCAAGTTCCGGACGCGGGGGAGCGCGGGTTGTATCGCAGACATTTGGAAAATATTCTCGATTCAGACGATCCAAAAAATCCCTTTAATTTGCCCGGATTTTTTCCAAAAGAGCCGGGAGACCGCGGGCGGGAAAATGTTGATAATATAAGAGCAGCAATAGTTAGACATTTAATGAATGATCCGAATCAGACACCTTCGGCGGCAAGGATGCCCGTAAGCGGTGACTGGAGAGATAGGCTTACTACGATTCTTGATATAGAAGAAGGTGTCAAAGGAGTTAAAAGAGAGTATTCTATTCAAAAGAAACGCTTTATTCAAGGCCTACAGCAAGATCTTAGAATGCCTCGTGATTTGCCGGCGAACGCTGAAGCTGATATTGAAAGAATTGAAAAGAAAGTGGCGGTGCATCACCGCGAAGAGCGCCTCCAGGGCGCCACAATCAGGAAGCCCGGTAGGTCCCAGCGCTATTGGCCGGGGGGGACGGCGAGTGGGGATGGTCTTGATGATGCCCTTGTGAGGGTTCGCGAATTATGGAGGATGTCTGTCCCAGACGACGATCGCTTCGACGATGCGATTGTCAGGGCCCGGGGTCTTGAAAACCGCCACCACCCGGGGGAACGGGGGGTGAAAGCAACTCGCGCGAGAGTGTGGGAAGAGTTTAAGGAAAATTTTCTAGACATGGCTGAGCATGGAAAATCCGCGATCCAGCTACCTGATGGAACGATCGGACATGGCGACCTTGCCGATGATGTGTGGCGGATGGCCCATGATCCGGATGTGCATACAATTAGCAAAAGAGAAATGGCCCGCACCATGAAACGGTTCGGGACGCAGAGGCCATTGGCTTTTGACCCACGTCTTAAGGAAGTTAAAAATATATTTGACTCACACTTCAATGAAGTGGTCAAGAGGCATGGAGGTGTGCCCAAGGTTGGAAGCGCCGCTTGGCTGCGATTTGTGTCTCAGCTTAAGGATATTCCAGACGATAAGTTGGCGCGCCTTACTGCAAAATATTTAATTCTTAAACACAATCTGACTTCTGATTCAATTGAGAAAGGAAAATCTAGATCGGCCACCCGGCGTGGGCCGCGAGTACAAAGATCAGCATCTATCGCCAGCGACGAGGGCGTAGAAGTGTTTATAGATGTGTTAGAGGAACGTGCAGCCACCCTTCCGCCGGCGGCACAGTGGTCTCGGTCGACCGGTGTGCGCGTACCAAGGCCGCCGCGCGCGGCGGCCGGCTCATGGACCAGCAAGGGGGGGGAAGTGATGCTTGTCCCCTCACAAGAGGAAGTCGAACAGGCGCAAAGACAAGCGAGACAGGCAATGGATCAACTTGAAGCGCTTCAAGAACTTGAGGCCGTGGAACCGAAAAAATGGCAGTGGTTTGCATCACGGCTTCCGATAATTGGACGCCTATTTAAGCTGGGGCTTGCCGGCTTAACAGTTTCTGCTGTGGAAGATGCTCATGCCAAGGGCAACAGGTGGTACCCAGAAGGTGGTTCTGATGCCGCGATGTCGCAAATAGCTTCTGAGGTGGCAGATTGGACGCCTGTTGTCGGTGACTTTAAGGGGGTTTACGAAATATTAGAGTTTATCGATATGTGGGTAAGAGAAAAATATGGCGTTCCAGCTGGCTTAAAGCGCGCGTGGGATGGCCGGCCAGTTCCACCATGGGAAGACCCTGGCGTATATAATCCCAAAAAGACGAAAGCACAAATGAAAAAATGGGGCTTTGCATGCCCGGAAGGCACTTCGCCTTCCGGAAAGAAAGGCGGGGCTTCAGATGAGCGTGGTTGTTGCCCGAAGGGACAAGAATGGATTGATGGTAGATGTCAAGAAGTCTTCAGAGGTGGGCTCAAGAAAACAACTGAAATTGGAACTGATCCAGAAGAAGATAAGTGGCTTCGTATGCAACGAGACCCAGAAGCTATGAAGAAATTTTGGGCTGATACAGTTGAGCGAGAAATGCGACAGAAAAAGATTAAAGAATCAAAACGCAAGCGCCTCAACATTATTATTGGCTAATAACTTTTAACACTGTATGTAGTGGCCTTACAGACTTTAAATCAAAATACAGTGTTGCGCCTTCTTTCATTATTTCAACCGATTGAATCCCTGGTCTGCACCGCTTGATCGCGTTGCAAATCACGGAGTTTGTCGCGTATAAACTTATAACGCCGTCTTCTTTAGCCTCGCGTTTGTTCCAGTTGATGATAACTTCTGCATCTGTGCCGCCGGCATTGTGGAAATAATGATCTTTTAGCCAATCTAAAGTTTTATCAAAATTTTTGTCCCCCCTCTTGAAAGTCCCTTTCCTCATTTTTTTCTCCTTTGTCTCTATATTATACCAACTATTTCAGATAATGCAAGTATTTTTTTCTATTTTTTGAAACTAGTTATAGTATACATGAAGCATTTATTTTTGTCTATCATTTTGATTGCCCTCGTGATATCCGGCTGTCAAAGCTGCATGGACGAATTTGTCGGCTCTCCTTCTGGTGATATTGTCGAAGAAACAGACATACCATGGTGGGAAGATGAGGTGGAAGATATTGAAGAAGATATCATTACTCAAGAGTATATCAATGAATGCCACCAAAGTCAATTCTTTTATTGCCCGCCGCTTTCAGCAGTCTGGCAGCAAGAAATTGTTATGGATATTTGTCAAGACCCCATGGTTATCATTTCAATTGGAGAGTGTGAAGAGTTATTTGAGTGTGATCCCACGAACTATACTGTAGAGCAGATTGAATGCTTTACCGAGGATGGGTACCCAGGTTATTCCACTGTTTATTGTGATAAAGGTTATTTTTCACAAGGTGAGTGTATAACTGACTGTTTCGAAGAGATATGTGATTATTTAGACAACGATTGCGATGGTGATATAGACGAAAATCAACTTAATGCATGTGGTGACTGTGGTCTTGTGGCGCAAGAAGTTTGTGATGGAATTGACAATAATTGTAACGGATCGATTGACGAGGGGTTGTTGCAGCCGTGTGCGACGGTTTGTGGCACAGGATATGAGCTATGTGTTAACGGAAACTGGATATCATGTACTGCGCCGACGGCCGGCCCAGAAGTATGTAATGCGATCGACGATGACTGCGATGGCATGACTGATGAAGAACTTTATTGTAAGTGTCCTCCGGAGTGGATTGGTGTATTAATAGAATGTATTGCACCACCTCTAACTTGTGGAAAGGGTTATAAAACATGCGCATGTGCAGATCCCGCATGCGAAGAGACTTATATAACTGATTGCGCCGCTTTGTGTATATACGTGCCTCTAGACGGGGAAACTTGCGAGCCAACGCTCGGAATTCCGGGGCCGGAAGAGTGTAATAATTATGACGACGATTGTGACGGGGAAACAGACGAGGATTTGCATGCAAGTTGTTATACCGGACCACCAGAAACAGACGGTGTCGGCATATGCATGCCAGGATCACAATATTGCAGCGCCGGGAACTGGGGAGCGGAGGACGAAAACGGCGTATACCAAATTGGATTGTGCGAGGGCGAAATAACGCCTAAAGACGAAGATATATGCAACAACGCAGACGACGATTGCGACGGTATTGTCGACAAGGGCCAACCCATGGATCCAACCGATATCTTGTTTATTATCGATTGGTCTGGAAGTATGACTGAAGAGATAGACGCAGTTATTGAAGCTTTATTCATTTTTTCTTCTTATTATGCCGACGAGGGCGCCTTAAAGTGGGGCCTGGTGATAGGACCGGTAAAACAAGAAAGTGGCTGTATTGGAGTCATGTGCCAGCTAGGAGATGTGTGTTATGAAGGCATATGCCATAATTGTGGTACGATCAGTGATATGTTGAACGCATGCGTTGTCTTCACTGAGGGAGAGCCCTGCTGGGAAGTGTTTTGCAAATATTCCAGCTATTTCTACGCCGGCGGGGATGAGTGGCTTAACCTTTCAACAGATTTCTCCTCTTTCGAAATATTTATCAACACCCTGAATAATGCTAAAGCCATGCTGGCACTAAATACAGGGAAAGAGATGCTTCTAGATGCAATATTAGTTGCGATTCACAATATTACTATCCCAATGCTAGACATGTCGTTTTATCACTGGGCAGCCGGGGTGGGTTCTTATCCGGAGCTTGAGAATTTCTCATTAACCTGGCGGGAAGACGCAGAAAGATTGATTATTATATTTTCTGATGAAGAACCTCAAACATTTCTCAACCCTAATGTTGCTGACACTCAGCTAGCCGCGCTGATGGCAACAATCACAGGATTAAAACCATATGTTTTTTCCCTCGATCCTAGTGATTGGGATGTTATAACAAATGCAAACGGCGGGGGGTGGTACTTCTTACAGCCTGATACATCTGCAATGTTGGGGAATCTATTAGAAATTCTTGATGAGAATGTTTGTGAATGATAGAAAAGGCCCGGAACGACCTAATTATTGGGAGGATATATCTTGAAGAACTTGAAGTATTTTATCAGCCTATTAGTATTCTTTAGTATTATTTTTACAACAGTGCCTGTTAGCGCCAAATCTCCAAGATCTAAATTTTATGATTTTGATCAACAACTAATTGATGGCGAAATTAAGAAGCCCACGGCGCTATATACTGATGGCAGAGAAAGAGTTAAGTTTGATAGATTGCTATCCTTGAAAAAGAGTTTTATCAAGAAACTCCTCTTGACGTCAAAGGAAAGAGTTTTTAAATAAAAAAAACTATTTAGTATAATCGCAAGGTAAAGTCTATGAATCGCACAACAATTTTTGAAGATTGGCAAAGATATTTTAGTAAACGAAAATTACTTAATGAACAGCTTCTTTTAGAGGGTCGTAAGGAGAATGCGAAGGCAGCCCTTATCCGCAAGCTAGGTGACGAAGATGTTATCAAACATATGGAAAAACGAGTCTTCCCGGCGATATTAGATAGGGATCCTACAGAGAACAAAAAATATATCGAGTGGATGGCAAGGATTATTAATAAAAAAGTATTGCGTGCCATGGCCTCGCCGGGTTCAGGGCAACCCCGTTCAGCGGTGGTGGCGTTCGGCGAGGGGGTCGAGGCGGTGACGGCGGCTCTCAACACAATTAGTAGAAACATTGGAGATTATCACAAGCTGGCCGAAAGAAACTTAATAGAAAAAAATATTGATTCCTTTAAAGATCTGGGTGATTGGGAAAATAAAATACATAATGCCAGAAGAGAGTTAGAACATCGCAATAAGATGAAAGAATATGAGCAGGAAGCGAAAGGCTCAACAGATGTTCTTCATGATGACGAAGATATTATGATTGTTAGGCCTCGCAGTGAGCAAAGTTCTTGTTATTATGGACAAGGAACCAGATGGTGTATTTCGGCAACAACATCTAGGAATTACTTTGCGCAATATACGGGGGAAGGCACAGGATTTTATTTTGTCCTTTTTAAACACCTGCCGGCTGACGATAATAATAAAAAGCTAGCCTTGGTATATGCGCGGGGAGAGTATGATGATCCTGATGCGGTCTTCGATGTCACAGACGAAGAAGTTGACACAGATGCCATACGTGAAGCCATTGAAGGAAATTTAGTTGGCAAAGAGTTAAAGAAAAGTTTAGCTCCGGTGCTCAGGCGCATGAAAGGCGACAAAAAGCAGGAATTTTTTAAAGAAAATTACGATGGATTGTGGGAACTACTTCAAGAGTATAAAAACGATCATGCGGAGGACGAATATGAAACTCCGGAAGATTTACAAAATATTTTTAAGTCAATAAACATTTTTGGCGACGATGCGGATATTTCAAGTTCTGATGGCCGCGTAGAAATATATGATAATCTTGAAGACCATATAGTAGAGCAGTATGCGGAAATCACAGAGCCGGCGGGGCAGCATTTTGGTGATAATCCCGCTGGTCCGACAGAAGAAGACTTTGATGCCCTATATAACAAATATGATTTTGACCACTTTTATGTATCTTGGGAAGAATATGAAGAAGGTAAGATGTTCTGGACCGCCGGCGTTGGCTGGGAGATTGGCGACGAAGATATAGAATTTATTAATGAAGATGAAGACGCGTTACAGTCAATTGTTCACCAAATTATGGATAATAATTATATCTATCCGGATGATTATAGAGTTGAGACGTATGGCGGAGACATTAGTTTTTATGCTGATTTCAGCCCAGACCATGATGAAGCCGAAGGCCTTGAGGGTTTTGAACGATTCCTCGATCGCATCTCAGAGTATGACGCCAGTTGGGAGACTGTAAAAGAAGAGTCAATTGAGGCATTCAGAGAGGCCAACCTTATTGGTGGCGGCTCCATGAGTTCTATGTATGAAAAATTCAACGGTATGAATCTGGAGCATTTTGAGGTAGATATCGAAGATGATGAGCTTTCAATTTCCAGATCGTTTGAGTTTTCAATTCCTATTCCTCAATACATGTACGCGCTAGCTGTAAAAGACAAGCCATCATGGCAACAGAAAATTGAAATCACTTCTAGCCCGGAATTAATGAAATATAATGAAGCGATTCAAAATCGTGCGAACGAGCATCATGGCGCCTTTATCGAAGAAGTCGCCGTAGTCTTCGAGCGCATATTTGAATTATACGCAGCCAAATTGCAGTCTGCTCTGCCCGGTTTTGAAAGAGAGCCAGGTTCTATTGAAGAAGTCGGCCTAATTCTGCCTGACGCAAACATTAGTATATATCGACGCTATACAAAGCCGACTCTCGGTCCGAGCGGAATAATCGCAGATTTCTTTTTTGATATTAGGTTGAAAATTGACGAAGCCGAGGATGAGGAATTATTGACGACTGTTGAAAGGTTCTTACGCAGGATAGACAGCGATACCATGGTGAAAAAACTAGATGCGCGCTATGAGAATATTGTTATAAATGATGTTGTAAAAAATATAATGCCCGAATTTGAAGAACCAGAAGAACAAATGGTTGCAGAAAGTAAAAAACGCAAATTGAAAATTCTTATTAAAGAGTTTCAAGGTCGAGGTGGTATAACTGGTGGTGGGTTTGGCGGCCTTTCGCCTGGTCTCGCTGGTATGATGGGCACCAATCGTGGCACATCGATGGACTCCCACCCGGCAGATAGTGGCGAACTGCCGGATGACGACTCTTCACACGTTGCCAAGGCTATATTGATTAGAAATAGTCACGTCTTACTTTTAAAATCTGAAGACGGTAGATGGGATTTGCCGGGGGGACACTTAAAGAGAGGAGAGGGTTCTGTGCCAGCCCTTTCAAGAGAAACGTTTGAAGAAACTGGATTGTCTATTGACACTAGCCAGCTTACACAAGTCAACGGTTCCACTGGGACAGCGAGATTTTATTGTGGTAGTTACCCACACGATGATCTCATTCTTAGCCATGAGCACATTAAATATGAATTCGTTAATTTGCAAGAGATACCGGACCTAGAAGGCTTAGATGATACTTATAAACAAATGATTATGCAATGTGGTAATATTAATGAGTCTCTCAAGCCTCGGAAGAAATTAAATATAATTTTGGGTTACCGGTAAAAATTATGCATAAAGAAAACATATTATTGAAAATCAATGAGATTGTTAATAAGGTTTTGGCGCCGTTGATCGAGAGCCCGGAAGAAGAAGCTGAAGCTTCATATTCAGGCGAATATCCTCCTGGCGGGTTTCCTACATACCCTTCTGCCGGAGGTAAACCTGCATATGCGCCGGATTCCGAAGGCATACCACCAGTTATAATTGTGGGTGGCGAGAAATATGTGTGGGACAATGAAAAAGCCATTAAGTGGTATGCTCAGGGCCCCGAGGGTGATGAGATCCAGCCACAAAATCACCCATGGCAAAAATTAGAGGTACCAATTAATGAATATCCGGGTTTATCTGCACGGGTAAAAGCCTGGCGTGAGAGTGAGGCCGCTCGGGCCGCAGCCTGGTCGACGCCGGCGCGCCATGGGTGGGAGATTGATGCGGAGGACGCGGCAGAAGAAGCGGCACGGCAGGCTGCGGAAGGGGGCGAAGACGAAAAGCAAGAAGCTACGCCAGAGCAATCTACCGGTGAAATATACGGAAAAACTATAACGCCAACGATGACTGTATATAAGCAACCTGATGGTCGTTTTAGAATAGAGTATACAGATGATCCTCTAGGTCGAAAAAGCTTTAGGGCGGACTTCGATTCAGAGATTAATCGATTATTTGGATATTCTGGATGGAGTGAATACAAAAAAAGAAACTGGGAGGACTTAACCAGAAGCGAAAAGCCGACAGTTCACCCAATACATGTTGCATATGGATTAGAAGAGTTTATAAATAATTTTGATATCAATCAGTATTCTGCAGTTGGTGTGCCGGCCAATAAGTCATCTGCATTAAATGAGGGCTGGTTTCTTCCTGTCTTGCTTGGCGGGGCCGGATTAGCTTGGTTGGCAGATGAGTTCGATATTGATCCCGAAGATTTGGATATTTTTGGGATCTTAGATTCAGATGATCCAAAAACCCTCAGCGGCGAAGAAGCAGAGGATAGGACTGCAACCACGCGTTGGTTTAAAGACGTGGTAGATACAACCAATGATGTGGCAGAAACAGCTATTAATTATGTGGCGGGTGATGAGTCAAAGGAGGCAGAGGAGTCGGAGGATCCAGAGCGGAAAAAATCGATGGCCACGATGGGCGCATTAAAATTGCTAGCAGAATCTATGGGTAGGAGAAAAGACTATTTCGGGTTTGGAACGCTCAGCGGTGTTTTAAAACATGCCATATATAATCCCCCGGAAGGTTTAAATAATAAAAAAGTTATTAATGATTTTTGGAATAGGCTGTCTCCATTATTAAATTCTAAAATTAAAAGCTTTTCTTCCATAGAAATACCGGTTATGAAATTGGATGGAACTTATTGGAAGCCAAATAAAATTAGTTCTGAATTTTCTTTAAATTCTAACTCTGCTTTAAAAATTAAGGTTTCTGAAATTCTACAAAACTCCTCCCTTCTTAAAGAAGAAAAAGAAGTGCAACTAAAATATTTTCTCTTACCGAGAAGATGGAGAAGGGGCCTGGCCTTTACTCAATCTGAAATAATTTTTGCACGAAGAATCGGTGCCAATATTAATGCTAAAGTGTCCTTGGCCCCTGATGTATTCCAGCACCCCATAGGTATGCCGTCCAGTACTCAGCCGGCTGTGCGGGTGGGACACCCGGCAGGGGCTTCTGGGTGGTGGCAGAAGCTGAAGCCCGAACAAAAGAAAAACAGGGTTGATCCGAAAGAGGTATATGATTATTTAATATCTAATGGTGTTTCGGATATTCATGCGAAAGGTATGTTGTTAAACATGTATGTTGAATCTAAATTTAATCCCGGAGCTATTAACCCTGGTTCTAAAGCAATTGGACTTTTTCAATATCTTGGCTCAAGAAAAGAAAATTTATTTAAATTTTATGTGGGAAAAGGTAAAGATATTAACACATTTAACAGCGATTGGAAAACTCAAGTCGACTACGCCTTAACAGAGCGCAGTACGAAGAAATATTTATCAAAGATTTTTTCATCAGTTGAACAAGCAGCAAAATGGTTTACAAAATATTGGGAGATACCTCAAGGAGACAATAAGGACAAGGCAGACTCTTATGCAGACAGCTACTATAATAAAGCTATGAAAGCCAACGTGTTGGGCAGTCTAACATCAAAAGAATTCCCTGGGGCTCCATTGTTGCCAACATCGCAAGCCACCGGAGAAAAGAAAGTGTTAGTTTTTGGCCACAGCCAAGCTGGAAAATTTGGATATGGTGGTGCTTTTAAAAAGGCCTTAGAAACAAATGGTGTTAGTGCTAACAGAGTCGCGCATGTCGGCGCGAAAGACGATGAACTTTTAAATCTTTTAAAAGATGAGCCCAATGTAGAGCGATATTCTCACGTTGTCCTAATGATTGCTGGAAATACTTTAAAACATATGGCCGGGCCACAAAATTCAATGATTAGGTATTTGTTGTCCAATGGTATACCGGCAGGCAATATATATGTCTCGGCGCCGCCGACCAACACGGCGCGGGACGATGCTGGAAAGGTTTCCCGGGAAGAGCAAAAACTAAGAAAACAAAGAAACACAGGCACTGAGAACGTTGCTCGAAGTTTAGGTGTTAATTTTATACAAACAATAGTAAGCGGCGATGCGCCCGACTGGGGTAAGCCATTGAGTTACCACTTATCTCATAGATCTCCGAAGGGCATTGCCTTGGCGCGCAGAATAGCTGATAAAATTGCAACGTTTCAGGGATCTAGCTACAGCTCTCAACTGGGGCTCGCTTATGGAGGCGCAGTATCGTTGCCAGTGAAAAAAGAAGATCCGGTTCATGGGTATATTTTGGGAGATCTCAGATCTAGCGGCGATGTACACGCTAAGTACAACGAAAACAAAGTTATTGCGGATGGTGCGTCGATGAATAAACCAATAATAGCCCTAATTCACATGATGAAATATGGAACCGACCAAAGCGTGAATAAAAAAGCGATGAGTAAAAAAGAGTTGGGTTGGCTTTTGGCTTATACAAATGGAGATCATTCGAATTATATGAACTCTATGATTTCTTGGAAGCTTTCCGATAAACATCTCAAAAAGAGTGCGGCCCGGTCTTTAAAGAAAACAAGGCAGCCAACAATTGGTAAAATTTCAGATAAAACAGCTAGCGAATATTTACAAAAATTAGGCCTTCCAGATATGGGAGTAAGGTATTATAATAATAAACAAACTCCGGAGCAGTACTTTAGATTTATGAGATTGATTCATGATAAAAAGAGGGTGCGTGATTTAGGCATTGAAAAAGAAGTTTCGATTATTAAAAATCATATGATGAGAACAGGGGTTGGGGCGCCTTATGGTGTGGACAGAGAGTCTGAAAAATGGGGGGATGTGGCTGATAAACTTAAATCCGAGGGCCTACAAATAACCAGTATTTATGGTAAAGGTGGATTAATCAAAAGTGGTATACATTATGCCTTTGTCGTGAACGATAGATATCTTATAGTTATTTATGTTGATCGTAAAAAGCTGCGAAATACGCGGCCGTGGCTTATTAGCAGAATTGGAGAAATTTTAAAAACAGTCATGCCTGCAGGACAAGTTAGAGAAAGCAAAGATTTAGAAAGTATTTTCAATCTCATTGAGGAGGTACAGAAAAATGAACTGGCTAAAAATAAGATACAACAAAAGAACCGCTAAAAAATATGGATGGCGCCCTTCATGGTTTGGAAATAATCTTAAAGAATTTGACTCTGTTCTCATCAAAGCAATAGAAAAATTTCAAGGAATAGTATCCCACCATCATTTAACTAGGGGCAAAATTGATTGTGCAGGGCTTAACATCCAAACTGTTATTGACTCGCTCGACTAACAACTTCTAGTTTATTAGGGTCTACATGGCTGTCTAGGGCAAACCTTAAAGAAATTTTTTCATTCAACCAAATTATTTCATAGCTATTCCTTGACCATTTTCTTTTAAGGATACCAAGGGGTTTCTCTTTGTGGTTTTTTAGGCCCTTGAGGGTCACGATATCGCCGGGTTCAATAATTGTCATAATATGTCCTCCAACACTATTTACTTTCGTATCAGTAAAAAGTATAAGTAAGGGGTCTTAACTTTAAAATGTTTTTCTGCAAAAAGAAAATATTTAACAAATTTTTATTTTTTTCAATAATTTTCTTTGGTGTTAGTCTCTTTTTCAATGGTATCTTGGTCTCTGCCTCACAAGTTGATGTTGCGCAGGCACCGAAGGAATTTAAAAAGCCGACGACTGATTGTATGATGCAGCAAAGACAGATTATTGACTCTTTGGAAAAAATAGAGTACAATCTGTCTTCAAGGGAATTGGAGAGATAATAATGCCCAATTCTGTTAACATAGGGAACCTGAAAGAGTGGTTTACCTTTATAGTCGCCGTCGTTGCTTGCGTTGCCGGCGTTATTTTTTGGGTTCAATCCTCTAACGATCCTAAGTTCTTAAAAATTGAGTCCGAAATCAATCTTCTTAAAGAAGACATCAAAGGTATTAGAACTAATAATAACGAAATATTAAGAATTATAGGAAGGTTAGAGGGCAAACTTGAAAATTAAAGGTTTTCGTACCAGCCCTTAACTTCCTTAGCAGTGTGGTCTGCTGCCATCATCGTGGCTGGGGCGCCCCAAGCGCCAATTCCGATCTTCAAAGTGTATACTACTGCTGACACACACATGCAGATAATAGCCCACAGGATAGAAAAGAGTGTGATTTTTTTTGTTTTCATTGAGTACCTCTCTTATAAATAATATAAAAACAATTCCATCTATGTAAAAATTTAAAACTAATTACTTTAAGGACCGGTTTACATGAAAATTGACAGAATTTTAACAATAAATGATACTCTTGAGCCTCAAATTTGGCAAAATAACCAACTAGTTGAATCAATTAAACAAAATTTAGTTGCAATTGCTGTTGACTTTTTTGATCAACTGGGCTTTGGTGAAAACTTTGAAGGCCATATTGAAGATATTACCTTTACTGGCTCCGTCGCAAACTTTAATTGGACCAAACATTCGGATATTGACCTTCATCTGATTGTGGATTTTGCAAAAATTGATGAAAATTATGATCTTGTTAGAGAATACTTTAGTGCGAAGACTTCAAGTTGGAACAAGATGCATGAAATTAAGATTTTTGGCTATGAAGTTGAGATTTATGTACAAGATTCGAATGAGACACACATCTCAAGCGGCATATATTCTATCATGGACAATGAATGGTTGGTAGAACCGGAGAAAGAGGTACCTGAAGTTGATGCATCGATGGTTATGAGAAAGGTTAACTCCTTTTCTGACATGGTTGAAAGAGTCGAAGATTTTTACGACGACAAGAATTATCAAGATGCTCACACATTTTCTATAAAATTAGCCAAAAAAATCAAAAAGTTTAGACAATCCGGGTTGGAGGAGCGAGGGGAATACTCATTTGAGAACCTTGCCTTTAAATATTTGAGAAATAATGGTATAATCAAGAGCTTATTTGATGTTCGCAATAGATCATACGACAAAATGATGTCTTTAGACGGTAGCTATATGAAGAAATTCAAAATTTTTATTGATAATGACGCCTTAGAAGAAAAAACCGGTTTTTACAGGCTCGATGAAATTGAAAAATTCCAGAAAAAGGTAAAAAGGCGCCATTCTCGCATGAAAAGGCGCCTAATTGGCTTCGGAAAGCAGAAAACTGGGCCGGCTTATCCAAAAAAACCTAGTTATAGGCGTTCAAAGAGCGCGCCACCCGGGTTTGGAGGGGCATAGTGCACAATATTTACAAAATTAGTGGAAATCCTCAAGGTTTTGAGAATTTAGACGTATTTAACAAGCTTGCACAGCAGTTTTTGCCTTATGCACAGGAAAAATTGCAATTTGACAAGCCTGTCGACGTCCATTTGTTGTCAGATCCGCAAAATGCGAAGGATCCATTAGGAAAAACGGCTTATTACGACCCAAATCAAATGAAAATCACACTTTTCGTCGACAAAAGGCATGTTAAGGACATTTTAAGATCTTTAGCACACGAATTGGTGCACCACAAGCAAAATTGTAGGGGCGAATTCGCCGGAGGCGTCGATACAAGCCCCGGATATGCTCAAGAAGATGGTAAAATGAGAAAATTAGAAGGCGAAGCCTATTTAGAAGGAAGCGGATATCTCATGAGAGATTGGGAAGATAACTTAAAACAGGAGAACAAGGTTATGAACGAGGAACACGATTGTGCAGAGCATGAGGGGATGACTCACGAAGATTGGGAAAAACAACAAGCCGTTGCAGAGGCATGCGGGGATATCCCGGGGCCATCGAAAGAACTTGAAGAGGGCGAGGAGCCGGGTGAGGACCAGACGATGCCCCCGCCCGACTGTAGCCCTGGGGGTGCGGATGAAAACTCTGAAGCGTGTCGAGATACGCAGTATGAAAATTGGTTCAAGGGCGACAAAGATCAAGTATTATTCGAAACATTAATGAAAAAATGGGCTAAATAGCGAGGTAAATTATGGGCGGCGCTGCAGGACATATGGCACATCCATTTGATTGCCGTGAGGTGAGAAATGGCCAAGATTTAATCAATTTTTACGTAAAAGCGGTTAATACAATACCACTCTATCAAGGAGGGGCGTCTCGTGATGAGTGGTTGTCTGATTTTGGTGGTGTTAATCCAACTTCAGTT
>Ga0098061_1000918_pt1 | contig 14402 bp, 14 predicted proteins | sample 22_taG_FD_92579 | JGI IMG/M metagenome (GOLD analysis project Ga0098061, IMG submission 92579) | Marine viral communities from the Subarctic Pacific Ocean - 22_ETSP_OMZ_AT15343 metaG | ecosystem: Environmental > Aquatic > Marine > Oceanic | place: Subarctic Pacific Ocean | collected 2015-01-20 | reverse complement strand
TAAAAGCATAAAATTGTGTTTAATCGATCTCGTACTAAACCCCCAAGTTTTATTATGGTCTAGCCATCCAACATAGGGGTGGTTTATGTGTATTTTATCTTTTTTCGGATTAACGCCCCAACATTTAATACTATTAACTGTGGATGTTTCGTCAATCACTTTTACAATCCAGTATGGATTTCCGTTCTTAGTCTTTTTAGGTATAACCTCTCTTGGCACAAACCATGCAACCCCCAAATCATCGTCCCATTCGCCCAAAGGCGGGATACAATTTTCTTCCAACTGCTCTAAAACATTACTGCTTAAAAGCAATTCCATCGGGAAGACACCAGTTAATGATACCAAATTGTCTATTGTTTCTTTGTTGGAAAAACCGCCTTCCGGTTTATAAAGTTCAACGTTCTCGTGGAACCTCTTAATGCTTTTTGGCCTATCAACAACGATAGCAGACCAAAAATGTTTAAGCCCTGAGAATCTTTTATCAACCAAGCGATTAAGCGCTCCAGATCGCGCCAGCACATCAAGTGCTTTTTTATTTAACTTGGAATAAACCACATTCTCATTAAACAAAAGCTCTTCTACGCTATTGAAGGGCCGATTGTTGATTATCTGTTCAATGGCTTTGTCTCCCAGACCTTTCAAAGATGTTAAAGGTTGGATGAGTGTTTTATTATCAGCAGCAATCTCCCAAACCTTCCCAGACACATTAATATCAATTGATTGAATGGCAAAGCCAAATTTTCTCGCTAAATTGATTGCTTTTTCTTTCCTGCTTTCTGGCTCTTTGTCTAGAAAAGCTGCCATCCACTCTGTTGGATAATAATTAAACAACCACGCACATTGATAAGAAATGATCGAATAAGACACAGCGTGAGATTTATTAAAACCGTAGCCTGAGAAAAACTCAAACTTCTGCCACATCTTCTCTGCCCAGTTTTCTGACAATCCCTTCTCAAGACATCCTTCAACAAACTTAAGTTTTATTTTAGCTTTTTGTGTCGACGTCTTTCCAGTCCCCTTCTTAGTAAAAAGCTTGCGAAGTGTGTTGCCCTCGTCCAAACTAATATTTTTACCTAGTTTGTGAGCCAGCAAAGCAATCTGCTCTTGGAAAATTAGAAAGCCATAAGTTTCTTTTGTTATCTCTTTTACAATTGCATTGCCATACTTAATCTTGCCTGGATTTTCTTTGGCCTCGACATAACTTTCATGCACGTTAGCACTTAGAGGTCCAGGTCTGTAGATTGCTGTAATTGCTGCAATATTAATAACGTTCTTTGGCTTTGCTTTTACGCAAAACTTCTGTGCGCCGACTTCTGTGAATTGAAACACGCCGGCCCATTTGCCCTCATGAAAGATGTTCTTATAAACCTTCTGATCGTTTAAATTAATCTTATCAGGGTGAATGTTCTCGTTGTAGTAGTTCTGAACCTCTTCAAACGTTGGATTTGCGATACCGTGATGTCGTTTTAAAATGTGCGATATCGCGCCTTCAATCATCTTTAACGTCGAGAGCCCGAGAATATCAAATTTAATGAAGCCCATCGTCTCTAAGTGTCGAACGTTTTGCCCTTCAGACCATGGAGTTTGTGTTATTCCACCACTATTAATAAGTGGCATATGTCTGTTTAAGTTTTCGCCTACAACAACACCTCCTGCATGTCTAGACACAGAACGCATTTGTCCGTACAAGACGTTGATATGGTTAGCAACTTGTGGATATTTATTAAGTAACTTCTTCAACGAATCTGAAAATTCCATTACTTCTTCGAAGGTTGGTGTATATACACCAGCTTTAATTCCATGTTTCTTCTTCGCCAAAGGAGTTGCTTCTCTAAGCATTGTTGATGTGACTGCATTAACTTCAATAAATGGAATTCCATAAAGTTTTGAAATGTCTTTGACCAACGAACGGAGCTGCAAGGTATTAAAATTTGAAATTGGCACAACTGTATTGTGTCCCCATTCATCTATCAAAATCTCCTTTAGTTCCATCGGGTCTGAAACATCATAATCAATGTCAGGGTAATCTTTGGCATCTCTACGGAGAAACCTAGAAAAAAGTAGATTATACTTAATTGGATCAACCTGTGTGATATCGAGGATATATGCAACTAAAGAACCAGCAGCAGAACCTCGACCAGGCCCAGTTAATTGAAACTCGTTGGCTTTGGTTGCTATAGCGTTCATTGTAAGAAAGTATTTGCTGAAACCTCTGTCATCTATGGTTTCTAGTTCTTCCTTCAGTCGGGAAATATATTCTCCATCGTTGTGAAGGTTTTTATGTCCAAGTTGATCAATACAAATTCTAGTTAAAGCCTGTGTCGCTGTCATTCCAGCTGGTACAACAAAACTTGGCAAACGCACTTCGTTGTCTGGCATGAAATCTTCAATTCTATCATGGGCAATGTGATGCGTATCTTCAATAGAGCGTCTAATCAAATCATCGTCATACTCTACACCGCAATTCTCAGAATAATATTTATAAGACTCCCACATTTGATTGCCATTTTTGGGATACAGCTCGTACCCAATCTCTTCAACCCCTTCTGGTAATTCCGATGTTGCCCAACTTGGCAAAGATCCCTTACCAAGCCATCCAAGTTTCTTGTATAGTTCTCTATCCTTCCAAGCGGTTGGATTAGGATAATGACTATCGGCTGTGGATATCAACGGAATTCCAAATTCATAATGAAGTTGAATGATGTACTTGTTTAGCTTGTGTTGGTCTGGAATGTTATTCCATTGAAGCTCGCCGTACCATCGATCTCCGAAAATCTCCAGCATTTTAGAGGTAGTCTCTCGCATAGCATCGATGACTGCATCTTCGCCCTTATCTTTATTTTCCCAATAATTGCCAGCATATACGCCACCCAAACAGGCACTAGCGGCGATTACTCCTTCGTTGTGCTTCTTAAGTAGTTTATAATCAATTCTAGGAAACCTGTAAAAGTTTTCCTTTGAAAAAGATTTAGACACCAGCTCAAAAATATTATTTAATCCAGTTTGGTTTTGAGCTAACAATATGAGATGACGCCTTCGGTTAAGAATGTTTTTAAGCGCCCTTTTTGACGATGCTTCGTCTTCAATAGTTGTGCCAGTTTGAGCGCCATCTTTGATCTTATTCTTTTTATCAGCCTTTGCTTTGTCGCGCTCTTTTCTCCACTCTTCTAAGCTGGGTAGAAAATACGCTTCAACGCCAAAAATTGGCTTAAAGCTTTTGCCCTCTCGTTTCATCTGTTTAGCGTGCAAAACTTGATAAGCCATACCATTCATATTGCCATGATCTGTTAAAGCTAATGCATCAGAGCCATTCTCAAAAGCATAATCCATATGTTCTTGAGGATATCCCAGACCATCAAAAGGCGATCCGGCAACACTATGCGCGTGTAGTCCGACAAAAGGTATTTTGTTTTCACTCATCATCTACTCCAACCATGCTCAATCTATGATATCCTATCTCATATGGTTTGTCAAGAGTTTTACACTCTTCAGAACCAAAAAAAGTACGGAGTCCGTCCCAACTGCTAATATTATAATACCATGGGATTTCCAGTACATTTGCATCATCCATGTTAACATGTTTGAAAACTTTGTCAAGCTCAAAATACCTTGCCGACCATCTTTCTTCAACGGGTATTCTGCCCGTGTCATACCCAAAGAACTCTCCAGTGCCTTCTTTTCTCAAGAATTGTCGACATTTTATAAAGTCTTCTCCATCAAAAGTAAAACCTAAATATTCATTATCCTTAACGGTTTTGTCACCCCAAGAAATGTAAAAAGGTGGTCGACTAGATATTTGCCTTCTAAAGGGCTGAACAAGTGCAGGATCATATGCTCCGTATGGAAAAGCTGCATAAAACCTATCTGGGATAACCCATTTGCTAATTGTTTTGCTCAGCCAATATGCAGTTAGTGCGCCATATAAAACACTCCAACCTAAGCAATCTCTCTTATCTCTGTCTTTGGGGTGGATTGGAACATAATACAGTGGTATCTCTTGTTTTTCTCCTTCAGAGCTGAATCTTGTTCGTTGCAGAAAAACAGGGTCTAAGACATATTCCCCTAGGCGATGCTTAATTAAAGGCTGCATGTCATCATGGCAAACAATCCATATAGTTTCACAGCCAGCGTACGCACATTCTAAAACTGCTCTTTCAACTGCCAAATAGTTTTTTCCTATTGGCTGTAAACAATCATGCCATGGAAAATTAAAATCTAGTTTCTGACCAGCAACAGGCACAATCCCTGCTAAATGAAAAGAATGTAAATTTTGTAAACCTTTTTCCATTATAGAACGTTTAATATATTGTTAAGTTTATTTATGTATCGCGACGAAGAATGCTTATGTGATGAGATGTCATCATATTTGAACTTTATATTATCCACATCTTTATATAGGCTCATCCCCACTCTAATTGTTTCCCTTTTCTTTACTTCGAGCCTTAAACTATAAGTTATTTGTTTTCCATTGTGAAAACCATTTTTTCTACCAGTTAGTCCATTTTCTTTCAACAGTTTTGCTGTTTTAAATCTGACATATGTATCTGAATAGTCAAAATCTTGCAGTTGTTCTTTTGTTAAATATGAAACCGCTACCAAATCTTTTATTCTGGTGTGATTTCCATCTACTCGATCTGTTGGATAAAAGTAAATGTCTTTGACAAAGTTGCCGTCTGTCGATATATGCTCTTTATCGTGAGGTGCGCATGGTTTTGCAACCATCCAATCTAAGACCATAAATTTATTTTCCTCTTTCAACGGCATCGGAAGGCCAAACAGAAAATTATCATCAAAAATTATTAGCTCAGTGAATTGAACTTTTGCAACTCTAAAGTCATTTGTTGTTACTGTTAGTTCATTATCGCCAATTCGAATAGTGTCTGTTTTGTCTCCTAGAATGTTAAGCCCAGCCAAGGACAATAAAAAATATAATCCATTCCAGAGCTTTTTTTCTTCAGGTTGAAAGAAAAAGGGTGAATCAAGTTTGTTGATTATTAGAGGTATACCATGCTCATAGCTATACAAAAAGGCATTTAAATTACCGCCAATGACAACTTTGTCAAAACTAAAACGACAGTGTCTCATGCTCTAGGGAATATTCGGGTTTGGCACTCTCAATCTCTCTAATTGGCCGCCGGCCATCCAATTTTGGTCGCATTTGCCCTTAGCACCCGGAACTTTACCTGAGCCAGTCCATTGCCAAATATCCCATTGTTTCCAGAGACCAGTTTTACGCTTTGGCTCAACTCCCGAATTATAACTGGCTAGCCAGAGTGGATAAGATGCTAGTTGTTTCTGCTTGTCTTTATCGGCTCTCATGATAAAAAGTTGCCATGCCCACCGAGCCGTGTATATAATTGGCCTAGTGCCGGTTTCGCAACCAACTTTATCAAGCCACTTCAAACACCACTCAACATTATGATTGTCGTCGGTTTTCATTCCCTTTTCAACATCAAGTACGGGAATAAGATCGTTATATTCTAGCCCGACTTTGTCTAGCTGTTTTAGAAAGTTGTCTGCTTCTTTTTCCCAATCTTTTGGATCGTTTGGGGAAGTGTCTGGCCTTCCAAAATGATAAGCACCAACGATCACACTGGCTTTTCTTGCATCTTCAAACTTTTTTTCAAAACCTGGATTAACATGAGTTGTTCCTTCGGAAGTTTTGACCCAAGCGTATTTAACACCAGCTGTTGCCATTTTTTTAAAATCAACAGTTCCGTTCCAACTTGAAAGATCCACACCCGGATAAACTTTAATACTCAACAAGCCGAGAGTATTCGGCCCAGCAATACCATCTACCGACAATCCCCAATTTTGTTGATACCCTTTTACTGCTTTTTCTGTCTTTGGACCAAAATCACCATCAGCTTTTGCTCCAATTTTTGATTGAAGTCTTGCAACCTCTTGGCCCTTATTTCCTTTTCTTAAGGTATAATTAAACATCTTTCTTGTTCTCCTTTCCGTATGTATGCTCTTCTAGAACTTGCATCAAGCGCTTTGCAGAGATGCCATTCAACATATCCGCACGATACTCTTTTAAAGAGTGATCGATGTGTATAAGTTTTTTGCGCCATTGAATGTCTTGTGCGTGGGCGTCATCGGCATGCCAATTGACAGTGAAATATGCCCATTTATTTTCTTTTCTTTTGCCAACAACCGTTCCAAAACGCAACAGTCCGTTATGATAACTCCAGACCAAATCACCTGTTTTCATGTTTCTTGCACCTTGTATACCTCAATTGGTTTAAACCACACAACCACATCCATATCACCTGTTTTATAAAAAGCACCTGGATAATTTTCAGCAATGCTCCTGAGTAATAAATCCACATTAAGCGATGATGGGGCGGTTTTAATTGGTTCGCCGTAAATATTTGTTGGCCAGTTGCGAGCTTCTTTCTTTAAACCCTCGGGATCTTTAGTAATATCATAGACTTTATCAATATTAACAACAGCGGCATACAATGTCCGACCTTGCTTAACAATGTCTTCTGCTTGATCTAAATTTACATAGAAAAAAATCCTCGGCAGGCCAGAAGCTTGAAAATCATTTCTAGTAAAAGTATTTCTATCTGACAAAAAGTATTCAGGATCTAAGATTATTGCATCTTCCTCACTCTTTCCATAGTGATATAATGTCATCATACCATTGTCATTATAATCCACCAATGCTGATTCAGTTAGGAACTTTTTAAAATTTTCAAAAAGCTTTTCCACTACCAAACCTCACCGGAACGACTTTTCTTAAAAGCCTCTATCCAAGAGCGCGGCTGAGATGTCTTCTTCCGTTCTCTAAGTTGAAAATGTTTTCCTTTGATTCTTGACCAGAATATTTCATCAGCTTCAACCATTGCAACAGAAGACCATGGCCCTGCCCATGTTTCATCAATGAAATTCCCACCTTGATCATAGGCACGGATGTATGGAAATTGTTGACCGGATGAAGTAGCTACCTGTTCGCCAAAAATAAAAGCCTGTTGGTCATATTCTTTAGCCATCTGCGCAGTAAAAGCCTTGAGTTTTGGTTGGGGAAATCCCACATCTGGTCTAAGATCGACTGTTGCTAAAATAGAATTTTCCATGACTTGAATAGGCTCTTCTAAAGCAACTTGTTTGGTTTCACCTGTTTCAGGATCCTCAACTGTTTTTTCCGTTTCTTTGAATCCGCCTTTCATTTCAGTAAAAGGGAAACCAGCATTTTTAAACTTCTGCTTCATTTGTTGATACAATTCATTGTTTGTTGGTCCTTCATAGTCTGGCAAAGTTCTCTCATGTCTATCTGAGGTGATAATAACAAACGAGGCACCATTTTCAATGTGATTTCTAATTCTATTGTAGGAGGATTCAGTTAAAAATATTTCACTGCCGTCGTTGGCCTCCTGTACTATCTTCTTTAGTTCTTTAAAGTTTAATTTTGACATTATTTTCTCCTACGTCAATAAAGCGCTCCATAAATATAATTCTCTAGAAGTAAATAGTACGTTATTCCATGAACTTTAATTTCTTCTATCATGTTGTTATTCACTACGACATGTCGATTAACGTGTGTGTCCGTTATTTTCTCACAATCGCGCGCCACATCAATCACTTTGTATACCTCATATGGCACTTTATTTTGTATATAATCATCAGGCACCAAGATTGTAGATTTTTTTTCTTGCACTTCTCTCTCGACTGGACTAAGAACAACATGCCTGTTAAAAGGCTTAAGAGGCATTTTTTTCTCCAAATTGCTTCTCTACCGTTTCAAACATATCATTCAGATCATCCATATCTGCATCTTGTTCATACAGTCTGAAAGCTTTCACAGCACTCCAAATATCTTGACGTGTGAGCCATTCATTGTCGATGTATTCTTTTCGCAAGTCCTTTTTTTGCTCTTTGTAGGGTTCCATTGCTTGCTCGACAGCAATTAAAGACTTGAGATAGCTAATAATATATTGCTCTTTCGTGACCTCTTCCGTTTTATTCTCTTCATCGATTAGTTTTAAATTAGTAGACATATATTCTCCCTTTTTGTTATTATATCTCATTTATAAATTAATTTAACCACATTTTGCATAACCGCAGTTAATGCATGTGATGCACCCATCTTGATAAACTAGGCTATCGGTATCGCATTGTAAACAATTCTTATCTGAACCGACTTTTTCTCCGTTTTGAATGTAATTTTTAAGAATCCTTGCAATACATCGAGCAAAACTAAACATGTCATGATCTTTGTCTTTTTGTAATTGCTCAACTAAAAAACTTGGTTTAGCGCCATGGCGCAAACTCAAAGAAATCATTCTTGTGAAAGCAGAATGGTTTGGGTTATCAAAAATCTTAACAATGTCTCTAACAACCACTTCGCCACCATTATCTCCAAATTTTAAATCATAGCGGTTTGTTTTTGTTTTGTAGTGATGTTTTGTAAGCACGCCCGTTGTATATTTTTTTGGTATTTCAACAAGGTTTGACAACCCACCCAAAACCTCATATGGCCGTTCACCGAACAAGCCTACAAGGATTGTCCAGTGTTCTCCTTTGATCGTTGTGTGATGAATGTCACACTGCAATTCTTTGGGTCTCTTTGGGGCGCCGTTTTGAGGGAATGTTTCCTTTTTTGATTGTTTGTTCGTAATTAAAACACCAGTTCTGGATCCGTCAACATAAACAGTAACTCCTTTAAGTCCTCGCTTCCAACCTTCAAGATATAATTCTCCGACCACTTCCGGTGGAGTATCTTTTGGTAAATTAATCGTAGAGCTGATCGCATGGTCAATATGTTTTTGGATTGTAGCTTGAATCTCTACTCTTTTTTTCCAATTAATTTGATCACTAGTTGTAAAATATTCAGGCACTTGAGATATATCCGGATGCATATCCAGCCATTCTTGAACATTGTGATGCCAAACGTTATACTCGACCCATCTATCTCCTAGATCATCCACAAAATCAGCCTCTAATTCTTGTTCGTTGTGACTTAATTTTCTTCTTCGAGTGTATGAGTTGCGAAACACCGGCTCAAGACCAGAGCTGGTTTGAGACATAATTGAAACCGAACCGGTTGGAGCATTGGTTAATATTGAAATATTTCTTCTACCGTGTTTGGCGATGAAGTTTCGCAATTCCGGACTCAAACTCTTAATAAAGAGATTGTCTTTTTCTTTCTCCCAGTCAAAAATTGGAAAGGCTCCGCGCTCTTTTGCTAATTCAACACTTTCTTTATACGCCGATACTTTCAATGTTTCATAAATTTTATCAATCACCTTCAGCGCTTCGTCCGAATCATAAGCTAAATTTAAATTTGCGATTGCATCAGCTAATCCATGTGTGCCCAGACCAGTACGTCGACCTTTTTTACACGCTGATAAAAGCTTATTCCACAACACCTTTTCGTCAGGCGCATCGGCAACCTTGATTATTTTTTCAAGCTTTTCCATCTCAAGTTCTACCAAATCATCTGACAATCGCATGCTAGCTTTAACAACTGTTTTAAAGTGCTTAAAATCAAAATAAGCCTTATCTGTGAATCTTTCTTTTACAAAGTTCTTTAAATTAATAGAAATTAATCTACAACTGTCATATGCCGATAGAGGAATTTCTGAGCATGGATTTGTACAGATTGTCTTAAAACCATCTTCAGCATAAGATTCCGCTGGTAGATAGTTTATAATATTATCCCACATTAATATTCCAGGTTCAGCTGTTTTCGTTGCGGATTCAACAATTAAATTCCAAATCTCACGAGCCTCTACAACTTTCCCAACTTCATGTGCACAACTTTTCTCGCGAATAGGCCATCGTAGCGCAAAACTTGTACCGAGTTCAACAGCACGCATAAAATCATCAGTAATCCTAACCGAGACATTTGCTCCAGTCACTTTTGCAAGATTGTGTTTCATTGCAATAAACTTTTTAATATCCGGGTGTCGCACGTCCATGGTTATCATCAACGCTCCGCGACGACCATTCTGTCCAATCATTCTACACACATAGGAATAAAAATCTGCGAACGACCATGCGCCAGTCGTAGTGCCGGCCGAATTATTAACAGGTGTATCTTCAGGTCTAAGGTTGGATATGTCCAAACCAACTCCGCAACGTCGCTTAAAGAGATTAGCCAATTCTTTTCCGGCATCAACGATAGAGGATATATTATCCTCCGGGGAATTTACAACCACACAGTTCGATAAAGATACATTGACGTAATCATTGCCAATTCCCATCATCGGAGAGCCTTGAGGTACGACATATTTAAAGTCTTTAAATAGGTTATAAATTGTTTCCTCAGATAATTGCGATGTCCCTCCAAATTTATCTTCAATTCTTGCAAATTCTTTGGTAAGGCGCCGATGCATGTCGTCGGGAGTTTTTTCAACAAATTCGCCTTTTTTATTTTTAAGAGCATACTTTGTTGTAAAGACATTGGTTGCTAGTTCGTCTGTGTTAAAATATTCTAATGTTTTCTCTTTAACAATTGCCGCTTCTATCATTTTTTACCCTTCCTAAACTTTTTATATTTCTCTTGTAAACTTTGTTCTTGTTTTTTAAGTATATTTTTCTTAATTTCTGTAAAAGTCTCAGTTTGTGACAACACATCAATTTCTACTTTAGAAGTGTCCATGTGAATGGGGTAAACTAAACCATCCGGCCCGTTGCGATTTTTGGCTATAAAAAGTCTCCCGCCATTGTCGCTTTTATGTTCAATCGTCCTAGACAAAGAAAAAATAAAATCAGCTACAAAGCATTTATTAAATGCTTCAGATATTGATTCCATAGTGATCACCTCTGCATTTAAACCTGAACGATTCGTTTGTGAAGCTGTCCAAACTGGGCAATTATTTTCTTGAGCTATTGCACGAAGCTCCTCATAAATAGACTCCAGCTGATGTCTTTTCTCATCTTTTTGCCTTTTTGATCTTAATAAATCGCCATAATCAACAATAATCATATCAATAGTTATTTCGCGCTGTTGCAACTTATCTAGATGTGCACGGAGAGTGTCGACACTGGCAGATTTAGTAGGATATTCTTTAACAATCAATTGACCTTCTATATCTTTAATGTCCTCATAGATGTCGTCTTTTTTGTTGTAGACCTCTTCTAGTGGAATTCCTGTAATGCAGCTATCATATCTTGTTGCAACGATTGTATCCGCTAATTCCAACGTATAGTGAATTACATTTTTACCTTTTTTGAGAGCTTGAGCGCCTAAATGTACTAAGGCCATTGATTTACCTGCGCCGGTTGGAGCAATGACCACGCCAAGTTCTCCATTGCCTAATCCGCCTTTGCACAGTTTATCAACAATTGTCCACCCAGTGGTAATGGGATCTCGCGCTATAAGCTCAAATCTCTTTTCAAAATCTTTCAAATAGTGATATCCATAATCATTATTTGTACCGAGCTTCATGGCATCATTAATTAATTTCTGTATATCTTCAAAAGAAGATTTTCTAAGCAACGGAATTGACTTCATCATTGCCTCTTTCAAGACTTGTTTTTTGCAAAAATCAACTGCAGTGTCTTGAATGTATTCTATGTCTTGCACGGAAGTTTTAGCCATTCTCGCAAAAAAATCACGCACTTGCTTTTGTGTTAAAGTGTTTTCTCCTGATATGTCAGCCCTTAAAATGGTTGTCATAATGTCAACAGAAGGGTGCATTTTGTATTTATCTTTATAATCAAAGATTTTTTTAACAAAAACCTGCAAATAATTCAATTCTAAAAAATTAATGTTTAATATTTCTTTCATTTGATCTGCAAACGCGCGATCTAGAAGAATCAATTGACATAAATTCTCTTGAAAAGATTTACCAAATTGTGAAAAGTCTTCTTTTTCGTTATAATTCAATCCAACACCTTCTGAATATCTACTATACAAGAATATTGCATATTTGTCAACCGTTTTTCCAAAAGATTTGAATGCCAATAATGACGGCCGAAAGCGCCAAACATGTCATAGTCTTCGGAGAAAAGATACTTTCCCTCAAGAATACATAAGTCAATATAGCGAATATAATATTACTAACGCCAAAACCAATAAGTTTTGAAGTCCACAAATGACCACTATCTTCTACAATGTATTTAACGGCATACCAAAAACAGATACCCATTGGAATTGCAAATATAAAATTTGACAAAAGAGGTCTATCTTCCCACCATTCCCAAACAAACTGAGAATTGAACTGGAACCACGCTAAAAGATTTCCAATTACAAAAAATAGCAATCCTATTAAAATCTTCACTTTGTTTTTTCATCGAAGCTTTTCAAGCAACGCTCTTGTCTTTCAGCTTCTTTTATGGAATTTCTTACAAACATTGATACTGTGAAAATCGATGCACCAATTACAATATAAATCATTTTTTTCTCCTCTTATCAAAATTTAGTGAATCGGGTGGGGCTCGAACCCACGACAAACAGATTAAGAGCCCGCCACTCTTCCAACTGAGTTACCGATCCATATTCAGTACGCCCGCTTGGACTTGAACCAAGGACATCCACCTTATAAGAGTGGTGCTCTAACCAACTGAGCTACGGGCGCATAAATCTCATGATGTAATCATACTAGATCTTTGTTCGTTTGTCAAGCGCTCTGTCAGATAATTTCGTCAACCAGTCCGTGTTTCAAACACGTTTTTGCATCAAACCATAGATCGTGTTTTAAAATCTGGTTCAATTTTGCTTTAGGGATTTTTGTGTGCTCCATATAGATCTTTTTAATTGTCTTCATTAGGGCATCACAATTTTTCATATCATCTTTAAGATCTTCATATCTCCCCCATAACCCTGAAGATAACTGATGGATTAGCATAAAAGAGTGTTCATGCATGCATCTCTTTTTGGCTACAACGCTCATTAGCGTTGCTGCACTAGCTGCGCAGCCATCTATAATAGATGTTACTGGAGCCTCCGAGTTTTTAATATAATCAACAGCGGCCAGGCCGGCAAAAACACTTCCCCCATAACTATTGATATGTAAATAAATATGCGCCGGCGCACTAAGGTTTAATACCCTACAAGTCTGAGTAAGATCTAAATTAAGATTTCGAATTTCTTTATTTAATTGTAAAACCTTGTGTCTTGCTACGTCTGAATAAAAATAAATTCTGTTGTCGGAACGCTCAATTTTGTCATCTGTCTCACCAGAATCTGCAATTACAAGAAAATTATTTTTATCTGCTTCTTCAGTGTTCTTCTTTTTCTTATTTCCTAGCCAATATAGATCTTTCACATAACCTCCATTTGTTATAAGCACCCTCGGCAGGATTCGAACCTGCGTGTCACGGTTTAGAAGACCGTTGCCTTTCCACTAGACTACGAGGGTAAACCAATCTACTTCTTCGAATCTAAAACAAATCTCCTAAACAATATAAACAATTCAGTCCAACTTATATTGTTGATTCCGTCTTCCAACATCATACCAGTTGTAGCTGTTTTATTAAAGAAGAGTTCAGAATTTCTAACAACATATTTGATCTTTTTTTTGCCTTGTACGGAAATGCTAGGACTATACAATTGCATTAATTTATAGTTCTCTGTAATAAGATCTCCGTTGTCTGCAATGTTTTGATAAGCCTTCAAACTTGAACTTGAAAGCCTGCAGTATTCACAAACTTCATCAATCGTATATGTCTTATCTTCAGACAAAAACGGCAAACGTTTTGCAATCGTTGGAAGTCCTACGCCTTTTATACCATCAAGGTTATCACTTTTATCACCAGCAATTGCTCTCGCTAGAGCGAAATTAGTTGGATGAATTCCAAATTTTTCAACAATATTATTTTTATTTAGTATCTCACCCTGCGTTGGGCGAAAAACAATAGTTTTGTCTTCGAGGAGCTGATAAAAATCTTTATCACTTGAAACAATAACCTTTTGCCAATCCTTAAAATCCGGCAACTGTGCCACCAAGGATATAATATCATCAGCTTCGACACCATCAAGCATCAACTGTGTAATGGGAAAATTATTAAGATATTCAACCAAGCGCAGCTGTTGCCAAACTTTATTTTGAAGCTCTTCTTCTTCTGTAAGATTCTTGATGTCGCGGTTAAGACGTAAAGGCTTTCGCCCTCCCTTATAATTTTTATTTACAAGTTTCCTTTTCTTGCTTCCTCCTCGACCATCCCAACAAATAATAATTTTGTCAGGTTTAATATCTCTACTAAGCTTCTGTAAGATTTTAAGAAAACCAGCTGTTCCACCAACGGGATCTCCATTTGGTGTTAAGGTTGGGTTAACTATATAAGCCCTTAAAAATTGGTTAAGGGCATCTATTATCATCACTCTAGGCATTATTTCTTCCTCCTGGCTATTCGGCGTTTGCGTCTTTTGGCAGACCCAAGCTTTCTACGCCTTCTAGATTTTGAATGTTTAGTTTTATGACTCATAATTTCATCACCTCATATCCTCC
>Ga0098061_1000917_pt1 | contig 14407 bp, 17 predicted proteins | sample 22_taG_FD_92579 | JGI IMG/M metagenome (GOLD analysis project Ga0098061, IMG submission 92579) | Marine viral communities from the Subarctic Pacific Ocean - 22_ETSP_OMZ_AT15343 metaG | ecosystem: Environmental > Aquatic > Marine > Oceanic | place: Subarctic Pacific Ocean | collected 2015-01-20 | reverse complement strand
TTTACTTCATCCATGGAGATCTCACCGAAGCACAGATGCAGTCTCTCTATACAAATGAAAGCGTTAAAGTATTGATTAACCTTAGTCACGGCGAAGGCTTTGGTCTGCCAATATTTGATGCTGCTTGTCATGGGGTTCCCGTCATAGCACCAGGGTGGTCTGGTCATTGTGATTTTTTGTATGCGCCACAGAAAAATGGGAAGAAAAAGGGACTGTTTGCAGATGTTAATTATGACATAGCTCCAGTACAGGACTTTGCTGTTTGGGATGGTGTTGTGCAGAAGGACAGCATGTGGTGTTATCCTCATGAGGGCCACTACAAAATGCGCCTACGACAAGTTCGTAAGAGTTATGATAAATGGTCGAAGAGAGCCAAAGCGTTACAAGAATGGGTTTTGGAGCAGTTTGAGTCGGAGAAGCAGCATCAACTGTTCGCAGATTTAGTTTATGGTGAGGAATTTGATGTTGAGTCGTGGCTTGAAGGACTTAGTGATGGTGTAGTAGAACATGGCTGACATACTTTTTATAGCTGACTTCTTTGCGGATCAAGTGCCTGGTGGAGGAGAATTAAACAACGATGTCCTGATGGACAACTTGTATAAACAGGGTCATAGCATTCGAAGGATCAACAGCCATCAAGTTTGCCATCTGGATTTGGTGTACAATAAGAGCATAATTGTTTCAAATTTTATAAATCTCTCGGAAGAGAACAGAAAAGATCTGCAAGATAGAGACTACATCATTTATGAGCACGATCACAAGTATCTGCCCAACAGGAACCCCAACGTCTACCCAAACTATCAGGCCCCCAAGGAGCACATTATCAATAGAGAATTCTATGCAAATGCGAAAGCCGTATTGTGCCAGAGCAGCTTTCACGCTGAGATAGTTAGAAGAAATTTAGAACTGGACAATATTGTAAGTTTGGGTGGTAATTTATGGCCCGAAGAGCATTTCTCTTTGTTGGAAGAGCTTAGTAAGCAGCCCAAAGCTGATACCTGTGCAATTATGAGTTCTCCTATCCCACACAAGAATACCCACGAGGCTGTGCAGTATTGTGAAGCTCTCGGATTAGAGTACGCGCTTATACCGTCCTCAGACGCCCCTACGTTCTTGCGCAGCTTAGGTGGCCACTCTACCCTGGTCTTCTTCCCCAAGACACCTGAGACGCTCTCTAGGATCGTCGTGGAGGCTAGGATGATGGGTATGAAAACTAAGACCACCAACAATATCGGAGCTATCCATGAGGATTGGTTTTCTAAAAAAGGTCTTGACTTAATTGAGTATATGCGAGGGAAGCAGGAACAAATAATTAATATTGTATTGAGTTATTTAGAGTGAAAATTTTGCTAACACTAAACAAGACATATCGAGGCTTTCCTGACATGGGCTATTGGTATGTTTACCAACCCCTTAAGGAGTTAGGGCACGAAGTCTTATGGTATGATACAGTTAATCCTGAGATTAAGGATTATACGAAAGTGCTCGAATCCTTTAAACCAGATTTGGCATTCTGTTGCTTTACAGGAGATCCTAGTATTGCTCCCTATGAGCCATGGCTAGAAGTTGCAAAAGAAACAGAATCCGGCAGAACAAAAACATTTAATTGGTTTTGTGACGATACTTGGAGGTTTGAATCATTTTCAAGCAAAGTGTGTAGGTTTTTTGTGGCTTGTTCCACCCCAGAACCAAATTATTTAGAGAAATATCATTCAATTGGGTATAGCAATATAATACTTGGCAATTGGCACGCCAACTCTTTGTATTATCCCAAAATAAAATTTGATGACAAAAGTATAGATATTTGTTTTCTTGGTAATTTAACGCCTTCTAGAAAATTATTTCTTGACGACTCAAGCCTTCCTATAACTAATATTTATGGTATCCCTACGAAAAAAGTATTTCAAACGCATTCAAAAACTAAAATTGGGTTAAATTTTAGTATCAATGATAACGACCCAATGCGAAAAACTCAGATGAAACAAAGAATATTTGAAGTCCCAGCGGGGGGAGGACTGCTTATAACTGAGTATCACAAGGGAATCGAAGAATTTTTTGATTTAGACAAAGACATAGTGACTTTTAAAACGCGGTACGAATTTGATGAAAAGGTTAAATTCTTATTAAGTAAGCCCAAAATAGTACAAACTATGGCAGCTAACGGGTACAAGAGGTTTATACAAGAGCATGATTCAAAAATACGAATTGGTAAAGTTTTGAATGGAATCCAAGAGTTTTAATGATGGTTATTTATATTAAAAAACACGATGCTCACGCTGGGAAATGGATATATAAGGGGTATGAGCTAGCTTGGGAAAAACAAGGATATAAAGTTGAATACTACAACATACTGGAGGATTTGCCGCCCTGCAAGGGTGACTACTATATCATGGCGGTAGATAGTGATGTTAGGGGCTCTGTCGCCTTAGAATCTATTGCCAGGGCAGTCAAAGCATTTGTATTTGTTCAGCCAAACAGCTTTCCAGCCCCCTGGGGCACACATCCAAATTTTAAATGTCTATGCCCAGATATTTATATACAAGCTCTTAATAGTTTGGAGAATGTTCATCTTTGGACATTTGCCGATGTTAATCCTTTTTACAATAGGTGGGAGAATGTTAAAACTTTGCCTCTGGCCTTTGACTCAATAAGCTACAAAGAAGATCTAGACAAAAAATATGAATTTGATATTTGTTACATAGGGGGGTGGGCGAATAACGGTTTTGGGGAAAAAAGAAAAATTATGATAAACTTTTTTAGTAAAATTAGTAAAATGGATATCAAATGTGGCGTGTTCATAGATAAAAACTTAACACATGAACAAGAAAATAAAATTCTTTCTAACACTAGGATACCGATTAACATCCATGATGCATACCAGCAAAAATTGGGTTATGATACAAACGAAAGGACCTTCAAATCCCTGGGCCTTAATGGTTTTTTAATTAGCGATAAAGTTTCTCAATTAGAGCGCATTTTTCCCTTAGTCCCAACGGCTGAAGACCCTAAGCAGATGTGCGAAATGATCGAACAGAACCTTCAAAAGGATTTGGCATCCATCAAATTACAAAATAGGCGCTTGGTGCGACAACATCACAGCTATATCCAGAGAGTATCTGAAATGGTGGCATGGTAATTAAATGAAATTTAGCATTATAATCCCTTGTTACAACGCTGAAAAGTGGATAAGCCATTCGATAGAATCTGCACTTGGCCAAACTTATGAAAATATTGAAGTAATAGTAATTGATAATGAGAGCACTGATAACAGCTTTTCGGTCATTTCTGACCAACAAAAAAAACACCCTTCTTTAGAGATCGGGACAGCGCCCAACTTGTATCCCTATGCTTGGACGGAACCCGTTGACGAAGCCTTATCAAGAGCCTCTGGTGACTACTTTACAATCCTCGGTGCCGACGACCTCCTCGACAGGGACTACATCAAAAGAGTAGAGGAAATCATATCCACCGCACCGGACAAAATAAAACTTTTGCAAACCCCGATCAGGAGTATCTCCGCCACCGGGGAGACCCTTGGAAAGGACCTAGATCACAGTTACAGAAGCTTACAAGAATTCAAAGAGGCCCTCTTTATAAAATGCCCGGTGACAACCCCTAGCGTTGTATACTCAAGAGACTTATATGACGAAGGCATTGTTAGATGGGATTCTGAAACGTGGGTCGGCGCTGCCGATTATGACTTATATTTTAATTTGGCAGATCAGGCCCACTTTATTTACCCATACCCGAAATGGGTGGGGTATTATTATCGATGGCACCAAGAGCAATCAACTTGGGGCATGCAAAAAGATTTTTCTAAAATAGACAATAAGATTAGAGAACATTGGAGAAAGAGGTGGTTTGGTGAACAAGAAAATTAGGGTTGTTGATTATGTGGCCGAAAGAGTAACCCAACTTGGTGTAAAACATGTGTTTACATTAACCGGCGGTGGTGCAATGTTTTTAAACGACGCAGTTGCAAAGCACGAAGGTCTAGAGGTAATATGTAACCACCACGAACAAGCCTCATCGATGGCAGCCGTCGCATATGCAAAATATACTAATGGTTTTTCTGTTACGATGTCCACAACTGGATGCGGCAGCACGAATTGCATTACTGGGCTCTTAGACGCATGGCAGGATAATTTACCCTGCATTTTTATTTCGGGGCAAGTCAATAAAATGCAAACATGCGTAAACTCATCTGCGAAGCTTAGGCAATTTGGTGTCCAAGAAGCCAATATAATAGATATTGTCAAGTCCATAACAAAGTACGCCGTTATGGTTAACGATCCGGGAAAGATTGCATATCATATAGACAAGGCGGCGCATTTGGCCTCAACCGGTCGTCCGGGCCCTGTTTGGATAGACATCCCAATGGACGTTCAGGCCGCCCAGGTCGAGGTAGAAAATTTAGAAAGATTTGTCGGCGAAACTCCAATTTACAAATCCAACTTAGAAGATTTTGAAAATTTATTAAAAAAAGCAGAGAGGCCAGTCGTCATCGCTGGCAATGGCGTTAGACTTTCTGGGTCAGAAAAGGAATTACAAAAGTTTATTGAAAAACATAATATACCTATGGTGGCCACTTTTATGGGGGTTGATTTGCTTCCGTCTTCGCATCCACTGAATATTGGCAGAGTTGGCATCAAGGGGAATAGGGCAGCTAATTTTGCAATGCAGAATTCTGATTTTCTGTTATCAATAGGCACACGATTGAGTGTGCCTACGACAGGATATAAATATGAATTGTTTGCCAGAGAGGCAAAATTAGTTGTAGTGGATATCGACGCCGAGGAACACAAAAAAGATACTGTTAACATTGATATGTTTATACACATGGATGCTAGCCAGTTTATTTCTGAGATTCATACTGACTATAAGTGTGATAACCGGTGGCCACAAAAATGCCTTCAGTGGAAAAGCCAATGGCCAGTCTTTTTAGAAGAACACAAAGATGATGCTGACGGGATAAGCCTATATCACTTCATGAAAAAGCTTTCAGAGTCTCTCAGGCGAGATTCAGTGGTTGTGGGAGACGCAGGCTCAGCCTACTATGTGCCGGCCCAAGCACTACAGATAGAGAAAGACCAGAGATACATTACATCGGGCGCTCAGGCCGAAATGGGTTTTACTATCCCGGCCTGTATTGGAGTTTCTATAGCGAAAGGCCATGGAGAGGTTCTGGGCGTAACAGGCGACGGCTCTTTTCAGACAAACATCCAAGAGCTACAAACAATAGCTCATTACAATTTACCAATTAAGCTATTTGTCTTAAATAACGATGGGTATTTGTCAATACGAACAACACAGCGAAAGTATTTCGAGGATAGGTTCATAGGTACCGATTCCGACAGCGGAGTATCCTTCCCAGATCTAAGAAAAATTTCAGATGCATACGGCATTAGGTACATCCCTGCCAGGGACAATTTACAATTGCACGATAGTCTAACACAAGCAATGGCTCATCAAGGTCCGGTTATTTGTGAAATCTTTTGTAAGAAATGGGACCAGGTGGTCCCTACCCTGAGTGCAAAGAAAATGCCGGATGGGACCATGGTGTCAAAACCTTTAGAAGATATGTATCCTTTCTTGACAAGAGAGGAATTTTATGATAATATGATAATAGAGCCTTTGGAGGAAGATTAAAAATGACTGCAAATGATAGAAATAAAGTAACAATTCTTAAGTTAAGAAGACAAAAGAGACAGGGCACAAAAACGGTGTTAACGACTGCTTATGATTATCCTCAAGCGAGAATATCTGACGATGCAGGAATAGATGCTATTCTTGTTGGGGATTCCTTAGGTATGACAACCCTTGGTCACAAAACTACCATCCCGGTGACGATGGATCAGATGGTTAGCGCCTGTGAGGCTGTAGCTAGGGGGGCTAAAAAGGCTTTTCTTATAGGCGACATGCCCTATATGTCATACCAGATTTCGAATGAGGAGGCTGTTCGCAACGCTGGACGGTTTGTTAGGGCTGGCATGGATTGTGTTAAGGTGGAGGGTGCGATGGTGGATAGAATAAAAGCTATTTGCGATTCAGGCATCATGGTTATGAGTCATTTAGGATTAACTCCACACACAAGGGCTAAGCTTGGGGGTTACCGTGTGCAAGGAAAAACCGCAAAACAGGCTGAAATTATTCTCCAACAAGCCCTAGATCTTCAAGAAGCTGGGTGTTCTTTCTTGCTCTTAGAGGGAATGCCAAGAGAATCAGCGGAAATGATTTCCAGCAAACTATTAATTCCTGTCTATGGAATTGGTGCTGGAGATAAAGTCGATGGTCAATTAGTAATTTTTCACGATTTAATGGGTTTATTCTGGGAATTTAAATCAAAATTTGTTAAGAGGTATTGCGAGGCTGGCCAAATCATGCAGCATGCTTTGATAGAATATGCTGATGAGGTAAGATCAGGAAAATTTCCTTCTGAAGAAAACTTTTATGCCATCAAGGAAGAGGAACTAGAAAAGTTGTTGGGCGGCGGAAATTGGAAACATGATGTTGTATATGAAACAGATCAGGGTTTCCCAACAAATCATAGTGTCACCCCAAACACAGTTACTTCAAAGAAGGATCTCTAATAACGGATAATTTGATGAAGATATTAATAACTGGTGGAAGCGGTTTTTTAGGCAAACACATTATAGAACATTACTCTAGAAACCACAATGTGAGGGCACCTACAAGTTTAGAGGTGGATTTTTCTTGCTCCCAGCAAGTTGATAGCTTTTTCCTAAGCAACAAGTTCGACATCGTGCTCCATGCAGCGATAAAAGGTGGGAAAAGGACAGATATAGAGAATTTTGAAAATTTTATTACAAATTTAAAAATGTACGAGAATTTAAAAAACAATTCTATGCATTTTAAGAAAATAGTAAATTTCTGTTCAGGTGCAGCCTTCGATAGGGAAGCGGAGATTTTTGTGCGGAAGGAAGAGTCAATCTTTAATTCTTTGCCAAAAGATTTTTATGGACTGGCTAAAAACCTGATCGCTAGAGATATAAACCTTTGTGAGAATAATTTTATTAATTTAAGGCTGTTTGGGTGCTTTGGGCTTTATGAAAACAATAATAGGTTTATTAAACATAGTCTACTGAAGTGTATCGCAGACGAGCCGGTTGAAGTACACCAAGATAGGTACATGGACTTCTTTTGGGTTGAGGATTTGCTAAAAGTGACGGATCGATTGTTGCAGGACGAGAATCCGATAACCATAGATTACAATTTGTGCTATGAAGAGAAATATTTACTAACTGATATAGCTAATATTATAAAATACTTGACAGGCAGCCCTCATGATGTTATCCTGCACCAAGAAATATTAAATAAATCTTATAGTGGTTCGGGTGAAAAGCTTCTTGATCTAGGCGTCAAGTTGAAAGGCTTAGAGACGGGGATCGAGTCTATCTACAGAAATCTTTTGAGGAAGAAATGAAAAGTAATAATTTATTCGACATGCTAGTCGAAAGAGTAAGAAAAGTGTTTCCAAAGAAAAAAAGCAAGATTGAGCAAATCTTGACCCTCGTTGACGATTATATTAGCGAAAAGAGGGAAAAAGAAGAATGGACACCTGGAAAAGATTGGGTGAAGTACTCTGGCCCCCATATGAGTGGAGAGGAATATTCTAAGGCTGTTGAGGTATTGCTTGGTGAATGGCTCATTTATGGCAAAAACTGTCGAGAATTTGAGATTCAGTTCCCAAAATATCTGGGGATGAAGCACGGGTGTTTCACTAATTCGGGGTCGTCCGCCAATCTTCTAATGGTATCCTCTTTAACCTCAAAGAATAAAATGCCCTCTAAATATAGGCTAGAGAAGGGTGACAAAGTTATAACACCTGTGGTTTGTTTCCCCACTACGATTAACCCTATAATTCAGAACGGACTTATCCCAGTTTTTGTTGATGTTGAACTTCCGAGTGTAAATTTGGGTCTTGATGAAGTAGAAGATTTACTGAAAAAAGATAAAAATAGAGAAATCAAAGCAATTATGTTTGCTCATGTTCTTGGGAATCCGCCTGACATGGACAGGTTAATGCGTCTTGTCGAGCAGTATGATCTTATCTTTTTAGAAGACGCTTGTGATGCACTTGGTTCCACCTATGACGGCAAGAAATTAGGATCCTTTGGCTTCATGTCCAGTTGCTCTTTCTTTCCTGCTCATCATATGACAACGGGCGAGGGAGGCTTTGTAGCTACCAACTCTAGAGCCGCTAGAGCCACAGTAGCCAGCTTTAGGGATTGGGGGCGGGCTTGTTTTTGTAACGAGATGAAACCAGGTGATGTTACAGCGGGGACTGCTTGTGGAGACAGGTTTAGAGAATGGCTCCCAGGATGCCCTAAAGCAGTTTACGATCATCGGTATGTGTTTGACGAAATAGGGTATAACATCAAGCCGTTAGATTTACAGGCAGCTATAGGGCTGCAACAACTCAAAAAACTACCAGACATGGACCAAGCCAGAAGAGAAAACTTTCAGAAGCTGTATAAGATATTCGAGCCTTACAGCGAGTATTTTTATTTACCAAAGGCTACAGAGAAAGCTGATCCATGTTGGTTTGGTTTCTTACTGGTTACCAAGCCAGGAGCCCCATTTAAGAAGCAAGATTTCGTTAGGCATATGGAGAAAGCTAAAATTCAAACCAGGTCGTACTTTACAGGAAATGCTTTATATCATCCTGCGTATCAAGAAATGGCCAAGGATTATGAGAACCTAGATCAGACATTCCCTAACGCACATATAGTAACAATGGGTTCTGTATTCTTGGGGACGTACATTGGATTAACAGACGAAAAAATATCATATATTAAGCAAACTGTAGATAATTTTTTCAAGGATGTAAAATGAAAATTGTTTACGTGACAGGCTGCTTAGGTTTTATAGGGTCCTATGTAACAAGAAAATGCTTACAGAGGGGCTGGCATGTTCGTGGCGTTGATAAGATCACTTATGCAGCTAATAAATCTTATCTTAACGAATTTTTAGAATACGAAAATTTTGTATTTGAACAAAAGGATGTGAAAGATCTCAATCATTTATACGATTGTGATTACATTATAAATACCGCAGCGGAGTCGCATGTAGGCAATAGCATAGTGAAGAGCGATGAATTTATTGAAAGTAATATAGTGGCTGTGAAAAACCTACTGGATCTAATCAGGCACAAGCCCAGTAACATAGCTAGAAGACCGATACTATTCCATTTTAGTACAGATGAAGTATATGGCGATTTAGTTTCCGGTCATCACACGGAGAGTTCTTTGTTGCGTCCTAGTAATCCATATGCAGCTGCTAAAGCATCAGCGGACATGCTTATCACAGCGTGGGCTCGAACATATGGTGTAGAATACATTATATTAAGGCCAACAAACAATTATGGGATAGGCCAATACCCTGAAAAGCTGATACCACTTTCTGTAAAGAACTTACTTAGGGGGAAAAAGATAAGGCTTCACGATGGCGGCGAGCCTGTGAGGAATTGGCTTCACGCTGATGATACCGCTGAGGCAGTGTTGTCCATCATAGACACAGGAAGTGTCAATGAGATCTATAATGTTGCGGGTGGTCATGAACAAAAAAATTCTGACACTATCTCTAAGATAGTGATGCATTACCACAACACTGACGATTGGGAGCAATATGTTGACTTCTCACACTCCAGGCCTGGTCAGGATGTGAGATATGCACTTGATGATTCTAAGCTTCGTAAGTTAGGTTGGCAGCCAAAAAAATCTTTTGATAGCGAAATAGGTTCCATCGTTTCTCACTATAAGGACGTTTTTGTATGGTAGAAGAGACAATATGTGTAATGTTTTACACTGACAAAAGGTATACAAAACTAGCAAAGGTTGCCAAAGACAGCTTTACCTCTTTTAATCCGGAAATTCCAGTGTATGTATTTACTGCTAAGGAAGCCGAAAAAAAGTTTAACATACCGCCCACAGCGCCTCCCGGTATAGCCAAATGTATGGTAGCTTTAGCACAGGCATCGCTTCTTAGTAGTAAAAAAGTTATAATTCTTGGGTGCGATACAATTACATGTTCAAAACTAGATGGGTTCTTGAACAGCAGCGAAGATATAGTAGCCACCCTAGATTACCCGTACCAGTTAGCGACTCATAGGGTTTCGTCGCCCGATTCAGAGACGCACGTTAACGCTGATGTTGTATGCTTTAATAACATTCAAGCGTTACGTCAAGTTATTAAACAATCATTTTATTACCCAATATATTTTGAACAAGGGGGTTTAAACGAAGTAATATGGTCTGATAAATATAATTTTACCTATAAAATAATTGATTATCCATATTTAGAATCGCGTGTGGTATATAATGCGAGAGCCAAAGGCAATCTATGTGATAATACAGGGGAAAAACCTTGGGCTCGCTATACAAATCTGTTTCACGTAATAGATTCCAAGCTGTTCACAGGGTTACATGAAAACAACCCAGACATAGATAAGCAGATAAAAATATGGCACTACTGTGAGGGGTTGGGAGGACTACCAGAGCACCTCTTTCAAGAAAGGATAAATTGGTGGATTCAAAAAGGTTTTAATGAAGAGACTAAGAGTTTTTTTCAAAATCAATGTAATGCGGGAAATTTTTTTCATGAAGAGTTTAGGATATAATATGGTTTTAGTAACTGGCGGCAGCGGCTTTGTCGGTAGCCGATTAAAGAACAAAAAGCCAGAATGGGTTTACCTATCCTCAAAAGATTGCGATTTAACTGATTCTCGTGAAGTTAGAAATCTTTTTGGAGATTTGAAGCCGGATGCAATTATACATTTAGCGGCAAAAGTAGGCGGGATCAAAGAAAACATACAGAAGCAAGCAGATTTTTATTGGGCCAACACACAAATAGATTCTAATGTTCTGCGTCAAGCACACCTTCTTGGCATTGACAGGGTCTTGTCAAGCTTGAGCACTTGTGCTTTCCCAGAAGTTGTTGACCATCCATTTAGCGAGAAAGATATGTTACAGGGTCCGCCAACTTTATCAAATATATCATATGGTATGTGTAAGAGACTTTTATACATTGGTAGTACTGCTTATCGAGATCAGTACGGTAGAAATTATTCAACATTTTGTCCGTCAAACGTCTATGGCCCAGGGGATCATTTTGGAAAAAGTAGTTCACATTTCGTGGCATCATTGGTTCATAGGTGTAAATTAGCAGAAGATGGGAAGGAAATAAGTTTTTGGGGCTCTGGTAAGCCACTCAGACAGCAACTATACGTAGACGATCTAGCAGAAATTATTATAAAGTTGTTAGATCAACATAACTCGGTAGAGCCAATAATAGTGGCACCTAACGAAAATTTGTCTATTGAGGAGATGGTAGAGATTGGGTTTCGTGTTTGTGGTAAAAATGTTAGTATAAGTTTTAATGGAGAGCATGATGGACAATATCGAAAAGATGGTTGCAATAAAGCACTTTTAGACTTAATAGGTGATTATAACTTTGTTTTATTTGAAGAAGGGTTTAGGAGGACGTATGAATCGCATTAACAATAAAAAAGTAGCGATGATCACAGGAGTAACTGGCCAAGATGGATCATACCTGGCTGAATTCTTGTTAAGCAAAGGCTACAAGGTTGTCGGGCTAAAAAGAAGAACGTCCCTGATAAGTACAGATAGGGTAAATCATCTATTTAATAACTCTAATTTTTGTTTGGAGTATTACTCACTACATGACAGTAACTGCTTATACAGGCTTTTGGCAGAGCACTCTCCTTCCGAGTTTTATAATTTGGCTGCTCAATCGCACGTTAGGGTATCGTTTGACGTGCCCGAAGAGACGTTAAAAACAATAGCTGTAGGTACGTTAAATATACTGGAGTGTATACGCAACACCGACAGATCGATTAAGTATTACCAGGCATCTTCATCAGAAATGTTTGGTGATAATCCGCTAGTTCCGCAGACTGAGGAAACTTTGTTGATGCCTGCTTCTCCTTACGCTTGTGCAAAAGTGTGCGCCCACCACCTTGTTAGAAATTACAGAGAAAGCTACGGTATTCATGCTTCTTCAGGAATATTATTTAATCATGAATCCCCACGCAGAGGTGAGACTTTTGTAACTCGTAAGATAACTATGGCAGCGGCACGAATAAAGCTAGGAGTTCAACAAAAACTGTATCTAGGTAATTTAGATGCCAAGCGAGATTGGGGTTACGCTGGTGATTATGTTGTGGCCATGTGGAAGATGCTTCAGAAAGACAAGCCGGATGACTATGTCATAGCCACTGGTGAAACCCACACAGTTAGAGAGTTTCTTGATGAGGTGTTCACGCATGCAGGACTAAGCGTTGATGAGCATGTAGAAATAGACAAAAGGCTTTTTAGGCCACATGAGGTGCCTCTATTGTTGGGCGACCCAGCAAAAGCAAAAGCCCACTTAGGATGGCAGCCAAAAATAAAATTTAAAGAGCTAGCAAAGCTCATGTATGAGGAAGATTACAAATTAGCATTAAAGGAGCTAAACAATGAGTGATGAAAAGAGTATGCATCTTAGCGACCAGGCTATGGGTGCCTTGATGATGGCCTTGCAGAAGTCCTTGTTGGAGCAGTCCGACATTGTACCAGTGCTCAAAGGCTTTAAGCTTAGGCTTGGAGAAGACGGCCTTATGGTCATGAACCCTCCGACAGTGAAACTAAATCAGGATTTTGAGGATGCCGAAGTATAATTATAGATGTTCTGGGTGTGATGGTGAATTTGAGATGCGTCATTCTATGACTGAGGTTATAGGGGTATGCGTTTTATGCGATGATGGAATAGTTAAAAGAATTCCATCATTATCTTTTTCTATTTCTAAACCTACGGGTGCCGGCTCTCTTGTAAAAGATTTTATATCCGACGCAAAGAGGGACGTGGAAGCTGAAAAACAAAGATTAAAAGAGGGATATAATGATTGAGATTCTTTTAGTATTGTCTGTTTTACTTAACATTTTTCTTGGGTGGTACACAAGAAATACATTAAAGAATCTACTATACTTATCTGAAAATCTTGGCTCTTTATACGAGGTTGTTTCTTCTTTTAGCGAGCACTTAAAAGAAGTGTACGAGCTAGAGAGATTTTACGGCGACCCTACACTGACTTATCTATTGGAGCATTCTAATGCTGTAAGAGGAGAGTTAGAGAAATATGAAGAAATTTTCCTACTCTCGGAACCACCAGAATTAGAAGAAGAGGAGGTGGAGCCCGATGGCGAGGAAACGGCGTAAGCGCACAAAGAGATTATATTTTACACAAGAGCATGAAGATGCGATAATAGCGTATAACAATAGCACAGACCCTAGGGAGAGAACTCTGCTGTATGGGAAGTATATACAACCCGCCTTCAGCGAAATGGTTGACAAAATTGTCTTTACTTATAAATTTACCACTCTCCCAAATATAGAAGATTTGAGGGACGAGTGTAAAATTTATTTGACAACTATTCTTAATAAATACAACCCTGACAAGGGGTCAAAGGCTTTTTCATATTTTAGTGTAATAACAAAGAATTGGTTTATCCACAAGGTTAAAAAAACCAATCAGCAAAATAAAAGAGAGATGGACATAGAAGAATTAAGTGTAGAACACCAACTACTCTATGCTTCGGATAGTATAAAATATGTAGAAGAGCGCGAAGAAGAAGAGTTTTGGAACCTTTTGTGGAAAGAGATAGAAGGTTGGGAAAAGTTAAAACTCAAGGCAAACGAGGAAAAGGTTCTTCAAGCTGTAAAGATTTTGCTTGAAGATCGAAATAATCCTAATTTAATTTTTAATAAGAAGGCTATTTATTTATATATTCGAGAGATTACTGGATTAAATACTAAGCAAGTTGTTAACAACTTAAATAAATTAAGATCCAAGTATAGGGCGTTTAGGCATCGTTGGGACGAGGGGCAATTTTGAAAAAGCTAGATCACTATTTAGAACAAGCAATCGACAACATAGACAATGACAGGAAGATTACGAGAGAGCTATTGGATGACGTTGTCCGCTATATGAGCAAGGATGAAAGCCGCCACCGTGAGGTGGGACTTACGGCATCTAAATATGTGGAGACCCTGCAACGGTCCAACGAGCAATTGGTAAAGGTCGCAGCATTGATTCAAAAGAATCAAAAGAAAGAGGCTGGGCTGACCGAGCAGGACAAAGAAGAATTATTTAGTATGATTCAGGATGGCGGGGAATGAGTAGTTTAGAGGAGTTGCTGTTAAAAGACGGCCTACAGAGTCTCAACAGCGACAAAATAGCAAGGTTTGGCTTAAGGAAAAATAAGTTCACTGAGGGTTCTTACCAATCCGTCGCAGCAGCTATAGGTAAGGTTTATTCTGACGCTGTAACTGACAACAGCGAGTCAGAATATCAAGCTAGGTGCTTGGCGGCAGATTCAGACCCTACTGG
>Ga0098061_1000916_pt1 | contig 14423 bp, 15 predicted proteins | sample 22_taG_FD_92579 | JGI IMG/M metagenome (GOLD analysis project Ga0098061, IMG submission 92579) | Marine viral communities from the Subarctic Pacific Ocean - 22_ETSP_OMZ_AT15343 metaG | ecosystem: Environmental > Aquatic > Marine > Oceanic | place: Subarctic Pacific Ocean | collected 2015-01-20 | reverse complement strand
GTCACCACTGAATTCTCTTTTACCAACACTACCTAATACATTATTTCTCAAATCGATTCCTAACTCTTTCTCTAGTGGAATTAGTGTTGGATTAATTTCATCTATATGAATAGCACCAACGCCAGGCATTGCACCACCCTCGACTAGAACGTTTTCAGATGCTCTCTTATATTGTGTCAATTCAAATAAATTCATTAGTAACTGTACCCTTGAACCGCCATATTAAATTAATTGCTTCTTAACTGCATCAACCATTGCTGATACATCACTTGAACCTACTTCAGTTGTGCCACTATAAAAGTCTGCCACATTTTCAATTGCATTCATTAATGGTCCAGGACCTTCATCACCTAATAACGACAACATCAATTCTTTATTCATCTTAATACGATGTGTAATAATATCTACAAGGTCTTCTGCTGAAACACCATCTTCTTCAGATTCGAATTGTCCTCTAGCACCATAATTTGGTTCACCTTTTTTTCTTTTATTAGCATGTCTCCATTCGTTGTGACCTTTCGACCATCTTAGTTTTTCAGCACCAGATTCGTATGGATTGCTGTCGTATGGCTCACCATTCTTGGCAGCCTTTTGACCTTCTTTGTATTCAGATGTTCCCTTTGCATCAGAATAATGCATGATACCATCTTTAATTGCCATTTTTCTTGCTGTTTCGGCAAAAAAGTCTACTGCTTCGCCTAATTCTTTCCACTCTTCATATGACAAATAGATATCAGTATCTGGGTCATAATAACTGCCCTCTTTCGGGTCATAGTATACAACTTTGCCTGATTTTGTCATAATTGGACCTTCTAGTCCATCACGTTCTTGATATTTTTCTGTATCAATTCGTGGCAACGTATGTTTACGAGTATGTGCTTTTGCTATGTCTGATGAATCTGAATAAAAATGAAAATCATTAATATCGGCATTTTTTGCTGTTGCTAATGTGTCTGCCATAGAACTTTCATCTAACCAATGGTCTATCTGATGTTTGATATCTTCTAAGTCTGGACCAGTTATTCTTAATGCAGGAACAGTAAACGGATGTGCGTCTTTAATAAAACGAACTTCAACATCATAACCTCTATATTTTCCTTCGTCAATGTTTTCTTTAACATATAATGCTATTGTGTCTGCATGGTCTTTATGAGCATACTGACGAGGTCTATCATATCCAGGCTTACTTTTGGCTCTATATCTTCTTCTGATAGGAACAATTTTTGCGATACTATTGATAATTTTATTATTGGCTTCTGTGTTGGGAATACCTTTTGCGAACGCATATTCACCCTCGCCTGCAGGATAATTGCTTAACCAATCTTTTACTTTCTGTGGCAAATCATCTATTGAAGCCTCCATTACTTCTGGTGAAAGTGGTGCAGGTAAATCATTTGTAGTCGCCGTTACTTCTCTAATACTCTCTGATTTTGTAGAACCATCAGCATTGAAGTGTTGTTCTCTAATATCTTCAACATATTCTATTGCTTGGTCAACCATTGCGTTGTCTACATTTCCATCACCACATTCTTGTAACACGTGATGAATATATTCTAGTTGCTCGTGTTGTTCATTGGCATAACCATGTTCTTTAACTTGACTTTCTTCCACTGGAAATAATTTTTTAATATATGGTTTATGTATTGAATTATACATTACTTCTGATTGTTCTGGAGTAACATATCCTTGTCTTTTAGTTATTTTTAAAAGACCTTCAATTGCTTTAATCTCGCCTCTATCACCAAACGCCTGTGCTAACATATGAATGTTTTCTGAATGAGCATTTCTATCTTCGTTGTGCTTGTATGCTTTTTGCAACTTTTCTAAGTCGCCAGCATCAACAGATTCTTTAACTGATTCAAATTTAGGATATTCACCTGGATATGCTTTATCTAATATTGCCCAATATTCATCCCAGTCATAAAGTTTATCACTAATTTCTACATCCATAGGATAAGCATCAAAGTGTTCTTTATGGTCATCAACATAATCTTTTATATCTGTCGCAACACTTTCGTTTTTTGCATTAGCCATTCCATATGTTGTATTAGTTTTACCTGTTTTGACATCATATGATGTGTTCTTGCTTCCCAACTTACTCAATTTATTAAGTCCTTTTTTCGTTGCATCTAGACCTTTCTTGGCTCCTTTTTTAACACCTTTCTTTGCCAATTTGCCAGCACCTACTGCCACATTATCTATTCCTTGACCTATTGTAGCCATAAAACCTTCGTTTGCTCTCTTTAATGCATTTGCTACACTTGGATGTTCTGATAGACCTTTAGCAACTTTTTCAATTGCCGCAACTGCTCCCGAATAATTGCCTTGTTTGTATCTCGGGTCATTTAAAATTCCAAATGCCATTTTAATCTGCTTTGCAGAAAATTCCGATTCAGTTAGTGCTTCTAATATGCTTATACTCATTGTATTGTCCTCGATTAAGAACGCAGAGGTCAAGTCTTCGTTCCAGTTTTCATTCATTGTTGAATTGCCAATCTTTCTTTTAAATATATCCATTACATCTTGTGGTATGTCAGCGACATTATATAAATCTTGTAGAATTTGACTAAGTTCTGTGTCGTCACTCTTTGAAATCATATTTCGAATTTGTGATGCACTGTTTATCTCTGTGCCTCTAATTGTGAAAGGAAAAGTAGGCGTTGTTGCTATATATGAATGCTTACGAACTGTGTCTGCTGATTCCATTCCTTCCCACTTTTGCATGTGAGCAGGTTCACCATTCTTCTTGAAACTAACCCCATTAGAAAAATCAAATCGTGGTTCATTTTCCATATCTTTTTCAGATACAGCAAAGACAACAACTGTCTTGTCTGGGTCGAACATTTCTACAATCTCTATAGACTGATATGGAGATTTACACTGAACGATAGCACTTGAATCTACTCCCGCCAACATCATCATCTTTTTCTTTTCTTCAAAAGTAAAAGGAGACTTCTCGTTATCAGTTTTACCAGAAGTAGAAATGAACACTTTTGCGTTACTATACTTCTGCTTTAAGTATTTGTATACTTTGCCATGACCAATATGAAATGGATGAAAACGACCAGGATATATAATAACCAAATCTCTCGAATCGTCTTCTAATAGTTCTAATAATTTCATTAAATGTCTCTTTAATTTATTCTAATTGTATTTATCATTTTAAAGACAAGGAGACAAAAAAATCCCAGCAATTGCTGGGATAGTAAGTTGATTTTTATTTTACCAGAAAATTCTCTTCCACCAAGGCATATTTGCTTTCTTATATTTGCCTACTGCGTGAAGAGCCTCCTCTATTTCAGGTAATATATTTGAATTAAGCACATATCGTTCTTTCTCTGATAATATCTGTAAATCTCTTATATTGAGTTTTATTATTTCTTCGTTAGTGTTTCTGAATAACGCCACGACCGTTCTATGCTCAACATCTACATATAAGAATTTCATAATTGTCTCCTAAAAACCTCTATCTCTAGTATTATTTAAGAGAAAACCGCACTATATATAGTGTGTAGTTAAGTTTTATTAGTATATTATAATATTCTTACTGTTTTTTACCGTCAGCATCAAAAGTAATATCTTCAGCATCATCGAGTGCTTTGTTGAATTCTCTCAAACGTCTAATGACTGATAAGAAGTCAACAATCGTTGTCCAACGGTCTATAAAGTAGCCCATTGAACTCTCTACTCGTCCGAATGCGTTAAGTACTTGGAATAGTACACCTAGTGTGATTAACTGGTCGAAATATGCTGGTGCTAAAACAACTAGTGCTAAGTTACCTACACATAATCCGAATGCTGTTTGCCATATGCCAAATCCCATATACCAGTTGAATAGTCTATAGTAGTTTCTACGAACAGAATAGAACATAGGAAATAGAACAGCAGTTGCTCTTTCTTTAAAATCATCTTCAGAGAAAACTAGTTGCCTTCTCATTTTGGCTTCTACTACCTGATTTCTATATTCAAGACCGGGTAGTTTCCAACCAAGTAAAAGAGATATCAAAGTACCACCAACTGATACAGATAATGCTACCCATACTAAGAAACCAGGAATAATCATACCATTCCAGACAGGTAAACTCTCTGATAAGTTCCATAGAATAGGAAGAAACGCAATTAAGATAAGTATCGCACTGAAGAAACCAGTGAAGAGACCTTGAAGTGTCTTACCAAATATCATTAAGTCTTCTTGTATACGCTGTGAGCCACCTTCAATCTTTGCTGGTGAGCCTTCCCAACGTGTCATATAGTGCTTGGTATTTGCTTCTCGCCATCGGAAACAGTATCTTTGTGTCTGCCAAGTGGCATATACTGCTATTGGAATGTATAGGGCTAAGATTTCAACGAATGAGGGTTGTGTCCCCTCGGTTAATGTAACGAAATTCAAAAATCTACCAGCATCCCATCCAAGGAATAATTCCCAGAATCTTTCTTCTTGTAGTGATTGAATTACATCATAAATTTCTTTGTTCCAGAAGTTGTAGAATACTAATATTTCTACATTGTACCAAATCATACTTAATAGAAATGCCAACATTAACCAGGCATATACTCCGTATTCCTTACTTAGAAAAAATGATTTTAACATTGTTGTCTCCTCTAATTACTAATTAATCTATACGAATTTAACCTTTCGTATATCTATTTAGTTAAATTAGAGTTTAATTTAGTCGGTTAAACGCATTCCACCTTCTAAATCACTACCTGTAATACCAAAGAAATCTCTGTAATCTGTTGCGATAGTCATCAATGCTGGTCTTACTTTAAAGTCTCTAGGATGTAGCCAATACATTGATGCATTTGGGATTTGAATGAATAATAATCTTAAATCTTCGTCTGCGACTCCTAAAGATTTAAGTAATTTCATTAATGATGATGCACTTCTAAACGCAGAAGATTCAATAGCCGCCGGACTTGCGCCATTCATACTACCAGGTGGAGTACCAGGTCCGTGAATGCCAAAATAAACTTCACCTATCAAGTATCGTTTATCGCCTGCTAAGAATATTAGACCACATGCCGAAGCACATAAAGATTTGTCTTTCATATAATCTGGTGTGTTTTCATCAATGTCAAGATTTGAGCCTGGAGAATAAATGACTTCACCAAATTCATTTAATACCTCATCAGCCCTAACAACCGTAACTACGTTACGAAGTTTTATATGTGCCGCAAGACACGAGCCTTCTGCTAGATTACCGCCAGGACTTTCTAAAATTACAGTAAATGATTCGGGCATTAGAGGTGCAATCTTTTCACAATCATCTTCTTTTACTGTGCCCATTAATGTATATAACTTGTCATCTATCTTTGTAAAAACTAATCCTTGAGAATTTTCTTCTTCTTCAATTTTATTATTTGCTTCTTCATATAGCACCATGTAATCATCGTACCATTGAACTATCTGGTCTTTACTTATAGCAACGGCGAGAATTATACATACTAATAATACAGGATTCATTATAAGTTTAATCAATAATCTTATAAGTAATAATTCTTTTATAAAAGTGAATATCTTTTTCATTATACTCCTTCGTCACCTTTTTGTGGTGGTACTGGAGCCGTGCCTTGTTGAGCCTGCCTCTGTTGTCGTTGCATTTCTTGAAATTGTGCAATTGTAAAACATTGACTTCTAGTATGATGTTTCCATTCTATATCTATCTGAATAGGTTGTTTTGGCAGAAATTCATTATATACTTCGCATTGTTCCATTGTTGTAAATGGCATTGTATAGATAACTGGCACACCAAGTTGTACATTAAAAATTGACACTATAAAGTGCCCTATCATTAAAACTGCTCCTACGCTTCCTAGTTCCATTATTTCTCCCCCTCGTTTAATGGTCCAATAAATGTTTCTTTATGTTCTGGAAATAAAAGTTGAGTAGACCATGGAATAGTTACACCATCACCTCTTGTAAATGATGTTTCCTCGTCATTATCAACTTCAAGACTGGGTCTATCTGGATTTGTTGGATAACCTGGTCCGTTTCCAGTTGTAACATTATTTTCAAATGTTACTTCTGAATCTCTCGATTCTTCTGGTTCTTTTCTTTGAAACCCTCCCATATCCATCATTGGAGTAAAGAAGAATGACTTTGATTCTCCTGGATTACCTTCTTTAAATTTTCCATCGGCAGAACCTGAACCTATTTGCTTCTGTAAGTCTTTCATTTTCTTTTTATTTTCTTCTGACCAATCTATTTTATAAAATTTTGGACCATTCTCTGAATTCAATAATACATATATCCAAGGTTTACTATCATGTACAAACATTACTTGTACTTGTGTTTCCATAGGTAGTCCATATACTGGCATACCTTGTAACATTTTGATACCTTGCCAAGTCATACTTGCTATTAACAATGCTAATGGAATTATGATGAATGTGTAAAGTTTGTTTGCTTTACTTTGGATTAGGGCATATAAACATATTAGAATCAATGCAAATAGTCCAACTATGTAAAGTTGAATCATCAAATCTATTGTTACGCCGTTTATAAGCATTTACTTACTCCATTGTTAATTTATTCGTCACTTTCATCGCCAGTCGCTAGGCGTACTGCCGCATCTGCTTCAGCATCATCCATTGGACTATGCATATCATCGTCTTGTGCTACTGCGGCCGCTGCCGAATCACGTACTGCTTCATCATAACTTTGATAACCACCAGCACCACTAATGACTGATTGTCTGTTTCTTGTACCTACAATTATTGTATCACTTGTCCACATTTTAACTATTTCACCTTCTTCATTTAATGTAAAGCCAGGTAGTCTGACAATATCGCCACGCTTAGTTATTTCACCTTGTACAACATAAACCTCTTTATACGGGTTGACATCTAAGAGTGTTACCGTGTATTTAGTAACGTCAGAACCCGTGGCTTTGTTATATACGTGTATATTAATATAATAATCACCTGCAACAATACCACGCATTGTTACAACTTCACGATTGACTTTTATAACTATTTTTTCGCCATCAATAATCATAGTATCTGATGACCTACCTAAATCATCTCTGTCTAAGTGCATCATTCCGCTATGTTTATTTTGAAAACTTATCGGTGCGCCCATAAGGGGACCTTTTACCCACGTATCTATATCGTCACCAGACTCATCGTCCCATTCTACGATAATCATTATCTCTGCTTTCGCTGGAATATCAGATTTTTTTGTGATAGGATTGATTAGCAGAAGTGCTAATACGAAAAGAACTACGAACCCTAATAGTACGTTGAATAGTACGTCATTAAACGATAGATTAGAGCCATATCGAGCAGACATTACTCACCTTCTCCAATCATTAATTGAATTCTTAAAGAAACAGATACTATTAGACCAGTAAGAGTAGTTAACAGAGCAGTAGACATTCCTTTTGCTAAATGTCCTATTACTGTTTTCATACCCTCTACGTCAGATGGATCAATAGACCCTAAGTTACTACTGCCAAGCATAAGAATGAAGCCAAGTACTGTACCCATCATACCAATTGCCATAGAAGTTTCGGCAATAAACCAAAACTTTTCATTAGAGGTTTTAATGTGTTTCAGTAGTTTGTATCCTATTCGCATACTTGTAAGTAACCAAATACCTACCAATATAAAGGAAATATAGGTCTGGTCATTATTAAGAACATATAAGTGAAACTTATAAATGTATGAGGCGCCTAGGATTATTAATTGTAATACAAAAAATAACCACCATTGTAGAAACGTTTTTGTCATAGTGTTACTCTCCCACCGTATTTATTGATTTATTCTAAGTATTTATCTTACTTTGGCATAACGTAAAAGCCCGTCATTAAGACGGGCTTCTAAAGTAATGTAAACTATTTAATCATTAAAAGGTCAACTTTACTCCTACTGACGCAGTTCCGTCACCGCCATCAACTTGCTCATATGAGTAAGTCATAATGCCACGACTTAATGCCACAGTATATGTATTTGTACTGTTTAAATTAACAACTTTAGCAGAAAGGTCGCCTAAGGTGACTTTAGCACCTTTAACATTTGTGCCGTTTGTAGCAGTTGTCATAGTACCTAACAATGCATGTTTGCTATCTCCAGTTTTAGTAACACTAGCATCACCAATTGAGCCATGTGCAACGTCTACTTGGAAACCTGATACTGTTAAACCAGCATCCATGATTGTATTAGTTCCAGTTGTTGTCTTTTGATACGAACCACCAACATCAATGCCGGCAATATCCATTCCAGCACTTAATAGTCTGTCATCGTCTAACAAGTCTTCACCTGTAAAGTCAATTGGACCTATTGTTGTTTCTGCACCAATCTCAATAGATTGATTAGCACCAGAAGGTTGGTATGCAGACACAGTTACACCTGCAACGTCTGTAGATACTTTCATTCCAGTAACGCTATCAACCTTACCAAGGCGAACATCAAACATGTTCATTAATGTAGTTTCAATGTATAAATCATTAACATCGCCATCTTCATCGACACCAATTGTAACAGTACCAGCATCTGCCGAAATTGCACCCACTAACTCTAAAGTTTGTGTATACGTACCAGAATCGGTAACAGTACCTTCGTATGTACCAGAAACAGCAACATTTGATGCTTCGGCTACAGTTTCATCTGCAAAAGCAATATATGGCGTTGCTACCAACGCCGCACTTACTAATGCTGTTCTTAATAAAGTTTTCATAGTTCTCCTTGTAGTAATTTGAAAAAGTTAATATTAAGGCTTTGATTCCTTTTGTTATATGAGAGGATATCATTCTCATTGTTAATAGACCGAGCATACCACCTTAAGGTAGTAACCTCACTCTAGTTTTAATTATAACATTATATTTATGTAAAAGTCAAGCGGAAAGTTGCTTATTTTCTTATATTTGTATGAAAATTTATATTTTTTTCATAATATGAAGAAAATTTAGTTAATTGCCTGTTAATTCAGTGATTACATCTACAATAGACCCGATTGTTTGCAATTCTTCTGCAACCTCATCTTCAATTTTGATGTTGTATTTGTCTTCGAGTTCAAAGATTACCTCAACAGAATCAATGCTATCAGCATTTAAATCTTTTCTTAAATTAGTTTCTAATGATAAGTCACTAATTTCATATTTTAATAATCTTGATACTACTTCTAATACATTTTCTTCTACTGACATTATTATTTTTCCTATTTACATTGAAAAACTTGAACCACATCCACATGAAGTTCTAGTTTCTGGGTTATCGATTGTGAAACGTTCGCCTTCTAGGTTGCTTACGAAATCAATCGTGGCATTATTAAGATACATAATGCTCATACTATCTACTACTAATTTTACATCATTTGTTTCAATGACTGTATCATCGCCTGCAATTTCTTCTTCGAAACCGAATCCGTAACTAAAGCCATGACAACCGCCACCTTGAACGAATACTCTAAGTGCTTGTACATCTTTATTTTCTTCAACAATGATTTCTTTGACTCGTTTTGCCGCATCTTCAGTAAAAATCATACTTATTCCTCTCTAATTCTAATTTGGGTCAAAAACACCGTGATGTATTCCTTCTTCGACTTCATGCTTTTTATCTACGGCATCATCGTGTATTGTTTGTATTTCATAAAATCGATTAACTAATCCACTTGCTGTTTTATAGTTCTTATATGTATCAATACTTTCTTCTATTTGTTCTATAATAAAATGAGTATGGTCTTTTAGTTCAAAAATAAAATTCTCAAGTTCATAGTGTTGGTTTGCTCTTCCAAGTTGGGCTTTTAATTCGTGAGTAAAACTTAAATCTTCTGCTGTTGCTCCATCACGAAAGTCCCATTCATGTCCATTAGTTTCTAAGACATATCTTGCTCGTAAAATAGGATCTACTAATGTATTGAAGGCTCTATGGGCAAATTCTTTGTGGTCTCTGCCTATAAATGAGTTATCATCTTTTAGTAAATTTAGAATCTTTTTATAATGCGTAGAGAGGCTACGGATACTAATACCCTGCTTCTCGTCAATGCCAAAGAATTTAAAGTAATTCTTTTCATCTAAATTGTATAAACGTTTTGTTCCAGACATAATTTTACCTATTCACTCTTATATGATATAGTATTTGGGCGAAAAAGTCAAGCATATTGTTAAATATTTTTCAACTTATCTGTTAATTGATGGTAGGGTTGCAGTCTAGGATCTACTTTGTCGTCTTTGTCGAAATTAAGACCATATCTCCAACCTTTGTCGATTTTGTCTGCCATCCACCTGTTATGTTTCATTGCAGTTAAGTCTATTTCATCTTCATTTTCACCAGGAATATCATAGTTTTCACTGGTTGTTATTTCCATAATAAAATCGTCATCAGTCCAATCTGTGATAAGACCTAATATTACCTCGGCTTCTGCTTCCGAAACACTTCGATTTAGTCTAAAATCATAGATATGTGGGTTTATTGCTTCATCACCCATATGATATATAACTGCTGTTCCATCTTCTAATGGCTGAAATATGTTTACAATTGCCTTTTTAAGAACATTAATGATACCACTGATATCAGTCTTGGGCAACTCTTCAGTCATTTTAAGTCTAATATGATATTTGAAGTTACTTTTATTCATCTTCTTTTCTTTTATCTTCCATTTTTACGGTTGTACTGGTCGCTTCAAGTGTTTCATACTTAGTAGAATTTGAATTTACATACAAACCAAACCATGCCGCACCTGAACCTACTAGAACTGATACTAATCCTGCTTGTTGGGAGTTTGGCTCGGGTAACAACATGAACCAATTCACTACATCATATAGTAGATAGATGTACATAGAGATAAATGCTCTAGGAAATAGTCTCCATCTGCTGAAGTATTCTGGTGCTAACCAAATCCAATTTGTCGTTTTACTTGTCATATTCATATCTCTGTTACGATTCTATTTGTATTTATCTTTTAAAAATGCGAATATTTTAGTCCAGAGAGAAATAGACTATTGTAATTATTGAGGGATTGTGTTAAACGTAGGTTACTGTGACTTTGATGTCACCACTAGTTGCGCCGAAGTGAGAAAAGGCACATTTGATTTCTAGTTCAGTGGCACCAGCATAATGATAATCTGGATTAGTTACATATGAACCTGTAGTTTCAAGGTCATTTTCATAATCAGACATAAATCTGTCTTGGTCTGATTGGACACCAACGATTAATGATGGTGTACCACCTGTGTAACCTGCTACAGCCGTAGTACATTCTACAAGAACACTTAATATCCTTGAGTTACTACTAACTCTACCAAGTGTGATTGTTGATGTGTTACCAAATCCACCGACTGGAGTAGTAAATGTGTGTGATAATGAGTTGGCATCTGTTGCCGCACTGTCTTCGTTAGCAATCAATGTCCATGCAGAACCAGAATATAGATATAATGCCCATTCGCCCTCGCCTGTGTCTAATACGTGTGCTTGGTCACCAGTAAGAGGAGTCATTGCATTTCTGGCAGCCATGTCTGCTACAACTGTAATACCGCCACCACTACGAATACCTTTTTCAACATTCAACCCTAGAGAATATGAACCAGAGTGACCTGACATAATACCAAAGTCTATTGTTGGAGTTCCTACTTTGTCGTATATAATAATTTCACCACCATCAGCACGTGTCAATTTAAGAGTTGCGCCTGATGCCGCAGAGTATGATGTGCCTAATGATGCGATTGAACCAGTACCTGCGAAGTCATTACCATTAGTATCTGATGTTCCGTTTACAATAGTAAATGCATTACCTTGTGAGTGTGTAATTACTAGATTACCACTGACATGAGTTGCTGTGACATTGGCAATACTTGCCGCATTAATATCACCAGCCATATCTTCTGCAATAGCAACAGCCATTCCATAGGCTGCCTGACCTGCTGTTGTAGTTGTAAAGTTTACTGACTGACCGTTGATACTTGCACTAAATGGAGCAAAACCACCAACAAGACCGTAAGCAGAACCATAAGTTCCTGCATCACTTGTAATTGTATTTGGTGCTGGAGTTGAAGATGCTACTACCTCATGCGTAGATGTTAATGCGTTAATATCTGTTACTGCATTGTTTATTGAAACAACACCGTTAGAGTTTGTTGTGAACAACACATCGGTGTCATTAATTTCTAATTTATCTGCCGCAGAACAGGCACCATTTGTAACACTACCTCTTGCTTCACTAGGAACAGCATTTGTTAATTTTAAGAATATAGCAACGCCAGTATTTGTTAAAGTTAAATCACCAGAACTGTCTGTTTTAGGATAAATGAAATCACCTGGATTACCAGGTAAACCAGGAACGAAATCAACGATTCCATTTGCTGGTCTTAATAAGAATTTGTTTGGACCTGGACCAGCATGTGTTACTGTGCCCACTAATCTTTCAATATTGGCCGAATCTGCTAATTCAAACACGTTAGTAGTATGGTCCATAGCAACTACATCGCCCTGCTCAAAACCATGTGCAGTTTTTTCTAACATATAGTTCATTTGAGGATTTAAGTATTGAAAACGAGAAGATACGTTAGCATAAAAGTCACTTGATACAATACCTGCTGGTAATGGGTCAATCATTGGATGACCATTTTCATTAATCTGAAATATAACTGCCGCACCTGGAACTGTAAATAGACCACCACCTGAGGCGCTTCTGAATGTATTATATCTTAATCTATCTTCAACTTTACATACAACAGTCGTTGCTGTTTTTGAAGAAATACTAACAATCTGTAAAGCACGACCATCAGTTGCACCAGCGATATAATCGCCTACAACAACATCAAAGCCATCGAATTTTTTAGGAGTTCTTGTTAAGTGTGAACCATGATTAACTGTCGTAACAGTCATAGTAAGTTCCCATCTAAATGATTTTGGATTTGAACCACCAGACCACCATGTATCGCCTAGTCCATCATCGTATGCCCATTGTTCGTCTGATGTTGCGGTCGTAACACTACATGATAGAACTTTCGCTGGAATATTTAAATCTATTGCACTTGTCTTGTTGATTGCCATCTCTTAGTTCCTCTTTATACCATTGTGAACATAACCCAGCAATGTGTAGTTGTTCCGAAACTCCTTGAAGAACCCGTATCTGCCTCTCTAAGTTTTATAGTTAATTCTTCTGCTGAGAAACTACCGAATGCTGTTGGACTTCCGGCAGTACCACCACCTGAAATTTTACGAGTTGTTATATCTTTGTTTAAAGGCATGATTACATATTCATTTGTTCCATAAGAATAACCATAAATTAGTATGCTGGATGGTGGATAACTAGCACCACTGAATGAAATTTCTACGTCACCGCCAGTCGTTGATAGAATTGTTGCACTAACACCAGATGTTGCATTTGTAATTGTGTCTAAGTTACCGTTTGTTGCATAATTTATTTTGAAATACTCTACTGATGCACCACCACTACCGCCACCTGATGGAGCGGATGGAGCCCATTCACTACCTGAAGTACTCCAAGTAAGAACGTCACCATTGTTAGGCGCACTTGTGGTTGTATCTACATCTGATAAATCGTCTATTGCTGACGCACCACCGCCACCTGAAACTGTTGATGCTACGAAGTTTGAGCCATCCCATTTTAGGTATTGTCCTGATGAGATTCCAGATGTATCAACATCTGTTAAATCATTCATTGCTAAAGTTCCACCTGCCGCACCTGGTTCCCATCTACTATTTGAGTTATCCCATTTAAGTACTTGTCCGTCTGTTGGTGCTGTTGTGTGAACGTTTAATAAATCTGATAAATTTGCATTTAATGAAACAACACCTGTATTAACTTGAATACCTGTGCCACCCGTATTTTGTGCTGGAATACTTGGTTTATTCTTAAGATTGGAATAATCCATTACATCTTCATCGTTGAACAATAAGTTAGTTCCTGAAGTCTTAATCGTATTAGTGTCAATATACAATGAGGTGTCACTTAGGAATAAGTGTCTTACTTTTTTCTCTGCACTACCAATGTCATACGTTTCAGTTGCTTCTGGTAAAATATGTCCACCGTTAGTAACTTGCCATCTGTCAGTGCCATTTGTGTTGAACATAACGTGACCATTTGCGCCACCATCTATTACTTCTACACTAGAGTTGCCTTCTTCAATCTTGTCAGTAGCACCACCGCCACCGCCTGATTGTGCCACCCAAGCATAATCTGAACCGTTCCAAGAAAGAACATATCCACTTGTTGGATTACTTTGATTTAAATGAGAGTCAACATCACTGTTGGCGTATAATGAAGGAGTGCCTGATAAGTCAGAGTAATTTCCTGTTGTGGCTACCGTTGCTAAACTTGAAGTTTGTGCGTAACCCGATAAATCTCCACTTACTAGATAACCACTGTCGTTTGTAAATTCAGATACATTAGTATATGTTGTATTTGTATCTGTCGCAGAGATAACATTACCACCACTGATGGCTATATTTGCTCCTGCTGT
>Ga0098061_1000915_pt1 | contig 14424 bp, 11 predicted proteins | sample 22_taG_FD_92579 | JGI IMG/M metagenome (GOLD analysis project Ga0098061, IMG submission 92579) | Marine viral communities from the Subarctic Pacific Ocean - 22_ETSP_OMZ_AT15343 metaG | ecosystem: Environmental > Aquatic > Marine > Oceanic | place: Subarctic Pacific Ocean | collected 2015-01-20 | reverse complement strand
GGTTCTGAAGTGAGAGAATTAATTCATGTTGAAGACGCGTCGAGTTTAAGTTTTGATGTTTTGGAAAATGAATATAAAAATAAAACTATAGCATTAGTTGGGAATCATAGAATAAAAATAAGAGATTTATTTATGATGATAAAAGAGATGTTGCATAATGATATTGAGATTAAATACAATGAAAATTTATCAGTTGGTAGGTCTGAATCACATTATAAAATTGGTCCATATAGATATGAACGAGATAATGTTTATAAACTATTAAAATCATTTAACAGAGAATTGGGAGATTCACTTATAGAAATTATGGGGGAGATAGATGATAAGTCTTGAAAATATAGAAAGTAGATTCAATTCAATTATAGATTCATCTGAATGGAGAGAATTAGAATCAAAATTTAAAACAGCTGATGAAGTTTATATTTGTTGTCATGGTGGTAACTTGGCAATAGCAAGACATATATCAACAGATTTGACAAGACTTACAAAAAACAAAAAGAAGGTTACAACACCTGATGTCGATACTGTAGCTGTTTGGCACGGCGATTTTAATTATGAAAGCTGGTTAGTTCAATGGTTAGATTTAAATATAAAAAGAAGGTATAATGATAATATTTTAGTATTAGGTATTTCATCATCTGGTGCATCACCTGATGTTGATAACGCATTGTTATGGGCTAATGACAGAAAGATAGATACTGCTTTAATAAGTGGGTTGGCTGTTGATTTACCTGTTACGAATATAAATTTGGATATAGTTCATTATTATATGGGAGAAGCTTTAACACTTTTGTTGGCTTATGAATTATTACGATCATCTGGATATGATATCCCACAACTTAAAACCATAAAAAATGCAAATACAGATATTAGAGAAAATAGTTTTGCTGATGAGGTAAAAAATATTGGAATTGATTTTGATGGTGTCATTCATAAATGTTCAAAGGGATATTACGACGGCACTATTTACGACGATCCTGTCGAGGGAGTTGCAGAGTCCCTCGCGGTTCTTTCTGAAAAATATACCATTATCATTTATACTTGCAAGGCGAAACCAGACAGAGGTCTTGTTAACGGAAAGACTGGAACTCAACTTGTCTGGGAGTGGTTATCTAAACATGATTTGTCTCAATACATATCAAAAGTAACTGCCGAGAAACCTCGTGCGGTGTGTTATATAGATGACAAGTCAGTTAAATTTGATACATGGAACGATTGTGTTGTCATGTTGAAAGAACAAAAAATTTTATAAAGGAGAAATAATATGAAATTATCAAATCAAGCACAAGGAGCGCTTATGATGGCGCTTCAAAAATGTCTTATGGAACAAAGTGACATCATGCCTCTATTGGGAGATATGAATTTTATCACCGATGAGGACGGAAATTTATCTGTAGAGAATCCACCTTCCTTTGAGGTAAAAGCCGAGGATGCCTAGATATACTTATCATTGTGAAGATTGTGATGAGTATATCGAAGTTTCCCACGGTATGACTGAGCGCCCTCAGTTGAAATGTGAGTGCGAAGCGATTCTAGTTAAGGCGCTTTCGGTACCACTTTCTTTGAAGGTTAAAAAAGTTGATGATAGGATTGGCGCTGTTGTTAAATCATCGATTGAAGAATTTAAGAAAGATTTAAAAGAACAGCGCGATGAAGCAACAAAGAAAGAGATATAAATTATGATATATATAATTTTAATAATTTCAATTTTAATAAATGCATTATTAATATGGTATGGCTATAAATTAATAAAAAAAGCTTTGGCCTATTCGGAAAATATTTATTTTTTGATGGATGATGTCGAGGACTTTGCAGTACATTTAGAGTCTATATATGAACAAGCAACTTTTTATGGAGACGCGTCGTTACATAGTCTGTTGCTCCATTCTAAGAATGTTAAAGAAAATATAGAAAATTTTAAGAAAGATTGCACTTTAGAATTGGAGGACGAAGAGGAGTGGGATGAGTACAAAGAAAGTGAAGAAACGTCGGGGTCGCAGAGGGAGGGGTAAAGCTTATTTTACCCACATCCATGAAAATGCTATTATAAAATACGCATCGACCACCGATCTACGAGAGAGAGAGTTTTTATATGTAAATTATATCGGGCCAGTGTTCAGCGAAATGGTCGATAAGATAGTTTATACATACAAGTTTACTAATTTGCCAAACATTGATGATTTAAAGTCGGAATGTAAAATATGGCTTACTACTATATTAAATAAATTCGACCCCTCGAAGGGATCGAAAGCGTTCAGTTATTTTAGTGTAATAACAAAGAATTGGTTTATTCATAAGGTAAAACATAACGCTCATCGAGCACGGAGAGAAATAAATTTTGAGGATAATGTATCTTCTAAAGAAATGAGAAAGCTCGTGTCTCACAACACTTATGTTCAAGATAGAGAAAAAGTTGAATTTTGGAAATTATTAAACGAGCAAATTGAGGTATGGAAGGGCGAGTCTACGAAGCCAAATGAAAAAAGAGTAGCAGAAGCGATTAAAATAATCTTATCTGAGCCGGATGCAATAGAAATTTTCAATAAAAAAGCTATTTACTTATATCTACGAGAGATAACAGGACTAAACACAAAGCAAATTGTAAATAGTTTAAATAAGATAAGAGTCAAATATAAGACATTTAAAATTGAGTGGGATTCATGAGCAACGATAAATTTACAAGACACTTAGAAGAAGCGATTACTAACATTCATGATGACCGAAAGGTCGCGACCGAATTGCTTAAGGATGTGTCCGAATATATTGGCAAGAACAAAGAGCGTCATAAAGACGTGGGCCAAGTCGCAGCCAAGTACTTAGAAACACTTCAGCGCTCCAATGAGCAACTTGTTAAGTTGACCGGGATGCTCCAGAAAACGATGACTGACGACTTTGGAAAACTTACAAAGGAAGACACCGATGCAATATTCGATTCTTTCGAGGGGAATAAGTAATGGCAGATCGGCACAATTCCAATCCTACCGCTGGATTTGATCATTCAAAACAAAGAATGAGAGGCTCTTCTAAGCCTGCCATTACTAATCTCGCCAATGGTAGTGAGCAGACGAGCACAATAAAATATGGAGCAATAAATCCGGAATTGGTACAGCTCGCGAATAAAGATTTTACCCAGATGAAACTTGACCCCACTGAGGATTCCTGGATAGCAATTATGATGAATGGCGGCAAGCAAAAATTATATACTCCCGAGTTAAATTTAAATTTTGATCCGCTCGTGGTGGTGTGCCGCGTTGACGAATACGATGGAGCAACTGGCCATTGTGAATTTAAAGGATGGTTTGAGGGAGACGCCATTCCTAATGCTTTGGAATATGTAGATCCTAAAGTGAAATCTTTTTCTCATCAGATAATCACCGAGTACCGCACTTACAAAGGAGTTCTTAACCAAAAGCCAGAAATTAATCAACTCATCAGAGTAAGAGTGCCAGACAGAACCAATCCGAGGATACCTGGTTTTATTCTCGGCGCTACTAATGAATATATGGGAGTATCCATAAAAAGCGCTAAGATTCCTGGAGATACAAAGAATGCTGCTTTGGCACCAGCATGGTGTGCTCAAATATCTACGTGCGGTGCGGATTCACTTGGAAGTGGCGTTAAGAACGGCTCCAATCAAGTGGCGAAAAAGGAAAATCAACCCCTAGAATCTCAGGTGAACGACATGCTCGCAGAAAGCAAAGCGGATGAGGAAGCATTTCCCCTCTGAATAGGTATATAATAAAAAAATGGCAGATTGCACAGCACAACTAACACCATACGAAGCCTACCAGAAGAGACTTTTAAAAAGAATAAGTGATCCGGGCCTTCTTTACCCTCCTTTTGCGCAAGTCATAGGAGAGCTAGCTTTGGCTATCACACAGCATCAAATGCCATTTAAGATTTATGAAACTTATCGTACCCCCACCCGCCAAAAGAAGTTAATTTCTTTGGGGCTTTCTAGGGCGCATAATTTTTTGGATAATAAGCATGTCCACGGATTAGCAGTCGATGTGATGCTAGACTACAGGGCAGTTCGAAGCTTGAAGAAGAATAAGTTATCTAAAATTACTGACTCTGATATGAACAAGAAGAATTCTAAGTATTCGGATGATTTTGGAGTAGTTTATAATCTCGGAGTGAATGAGATTGCCAAGAAAGGACATCGACCTCGTACACTGATAGAAGATCAGGTTGTCTTAGATTTTTGGAATTATCTGGGGAAATTAATACGAAGGCAGTTTCCTACTTTAGTATGGGGAGGAACCTTTAATTTAACCGAAGGGCAATTAATAGGTACTGATCCCCCGCACATTGAGTATCTTAATGCAGGCGAAATTATGAGGCAAAGGCGCGCCCTCCGAGTCTTAAAGGGTCGAGGAAACCCGGGATTAGAAGGAGTTAAAATATGAGTGAAACATCAGCAACCACCAAAAAATCTAGAATACAGGATCCAGCCGTAGAAAAATTAGAGAACTTGCTCCCTCCAGATCGTGGCCCATTCACCAAGGGAATAGGAGGCAAGAATATTGCTGAAGAGATTCCCACCTTAGATCAAAATGAACGTGAAACGGTCTATGGCAATGATAAAGTAAATTCATCCATTGTTCTTGGCGCTGATCGGCCTGGGAATAAATTTACGGGATTTAGTGGAATGGGTCATACCCAATGTTCTATGATTGATATTGTAGTGGGGCGCATGGGAGTTATGGCGAAAAAAACAAAGGTCGACCCTAACTTTACCACCGACGCCGCAAGGATTTACATTAGCCAAAAAACGATGGTAGATGAAAATTTTAATTTGGCCACACCCGTAGATGATCCTAAAGAATCGAAACACCGACCAGGAACTTATGAACTTTCTCCAAAGTCAGCGATTGCTTTAAAGGCGGACGAAATCCGGCTTATTAGTAGAGAGGGAATCAGGCTTGTAACAGGGGTAGACGCAAAAAATTCTCAAGGCGGAACGAACGCGTCTATACAGGGGATAGATTTAATCGCTGGAAATCAGGTTGGATGGGATATGGGCAAATTCGGTTCCGGCGAAGCACCAGTACAATTCGAACAGCCAATCGTAAAAGGTGATAATTTGGTAGAGGCCCTTACTAATTTAGTGCAACAAGTTGACAATCTTAATGGCATTGTGGGACATATGATGACAACGCAGGCGAATTTTAATGAGGCAATTACTCACCATTATCATTTTTCTCCTTTTTTTGGCAATCCAGCGTTACCTTCAGACATCGTTGCCGCGAAAGGTATAAAATGTTTAATTGACACGCTTCAAGACACTGCCAGATCTTTAGCATCCAATAAGGCAAATATGGTTAATTATAGAGCAAATTATTTAATGGTTACAGGGCGTAAATATATCAATAGTCGCTGGAATAGGGTAAATTAGGAAAATCTAAATATGTCGTTTAAGAGTATGGGATATAAGAGTTCTAAATCCAAATTAACGCCCGATTGGGCGAAAAGATCTGATCGTGCGCCTATAGTAGATAAGCAGGCGGTAGCTTATGGTTGGATCATAAAGGCTACTCCTCAAGATTATGATATCCCTGCTGTAATGGCGGAAGCGCCGTCGGGTGACATGATCATAGATCAGGAAGCGCTCGAGCCCATCCGGGTACAGGCGGTTGATAAACTAATACGTTTTTATAACAAAATCGATAATGAGTTTAATCGTCGAGTGCTGATGGAAGCTATTTTTGTTAAGGACATCCGGGTACCAACGCGCCCTAAATCTAAACTTTTATTTTATGTTCTCATCCCCGCAAGAGTATTTGATGACATTCCCGAAAAGGGGCATTATACAAAACAGCGGGTGCCGGATCGTTCAACATTGCATACTTTAGCAGAAGATTATAGGGGATATTTTAAAAATAATGCCAATACTGAAGTAGGCAGACGGGCCCGCATTGCTGAGATACTAAGGGCAAATAGCATTAGTGTCGCGACGGCAGACGAGACTGAAATTAAAGAGTGGATTTCTATAGTGAATGGCACCGAGGAAGATATATTTTTTATAGATGGATCGGCCATATATCTACCGCGAATGACAATGCCCAACCCGCCGGAGCCCACCTTTCAGCTATCTTTGCAAATCCAGAATATTCAGCCTACGATTGATAGTGCGATTAAAAATTTAGAACATTATGCGCAAAAGATTAAAGATTTTATATCCACCACCGGCGGCCAAGTAAAAAATTTAGATCTTCAGAATCAAATTGACTTATTAAGGGATTTTTATCCTGCATTCAAAAATCATGTTGCATTTAATGACCTGGAATTAAAATACTTTCAAGAGGATGAGATGCTTCTATTTTTAGGGCCAGATTATGATGTAATTTACATAGCAATTAATCACGCCGGCGAAAAAATACCTCTTCTCAAAGGCATGCCGAGCTTGGCAACGGATGTTGCTCCGTTTAATAGTATGCGAACTATGGCATTACTTGTTAGGGCCCGGGCAATTGCCGATATCAAACGAACTAAGCTTTTAGGAGTAGATGAAAAGAGCATCTATCTCCCTCAGAAGCCATGGGAAGAATTTGTAAAAGAATATATTGTCCCTCCCGTTGAAATCACTACGGTAGATCCGATGAATTTGTTTAATGAGTTGATAGAAAGTAACTCTGTAGTTCGAGAATTGGCCATGAGGTTCGACAAGAACATAAAATATGAAGAGGATTTGGAAGAAGAAGAGGCAGTCTTAGCTGATCCTGAGATAATGGCGAAGGCCGCCGAGCAACAATCCAAATCTTCCGAATTCATTGGCGACAAGATTCTTAGCAGTTTGTCTAAAATGAACAAAAAAGCGAATGCACAAGGAAGTCTCTTTACTAATCAAGAAGTGGTCGACGCCTTCAAAACCGCTGGTAAAGGAGCACAGGCTAGTGGTGCCAGGGTGCTGGACGCCACTTATAAGGAACTTTTAAATCGCATAAGCATTACTAAGCTTTTGGACATTGCCTATGAGTGTTTGATGCAGTTATTAAGTTGCGACGAGCTTTTAGAAGGAATTTTGGAAAAGAATTTGCTTTTAGGATATTCTACATTTAAAATAAAGTTGCCTCCGAGCGCGCAATACATAGCAGATAGAGCGCTTATGGTTGCTCAATCACAACCAACAAACTGGGTTGCTGGAGGCGTAGACTATTCGGATGCCGGCGCCCATTTCGAAGCAGAAAGTACTTATTATGCTGGCCAGACTGATAGTTCGGCCCTTGAAATGGGACTGCTTGGAAAGGGCAAGACACCTGGGAAAGTATTTATAGCAGTTTTAAAGATGGGGCTGGCAAGAGAAACGTCTGTTAACTTTGATCGATTATTGGAAGAGGTATGCATTGATTTGTCTACTTTGGCATTCCCGGATTCATTTAAAATCCCTACAATGACTTTTCCACAATTGCCTACTATAGATCTGTTTGGAACTATGGTCGCTATGTTAGAAAATGCTATTGTTGAACTCTTAGTTAATTTAATAGTTACGATGGTACAAGCTCTTCTAGACGAGATTCTGTGGTGGTGCCATGAAGACGCCGGCCCGGGCGCAGTAGACACAGATTTTGGCGGCGCTGACTTGGTAGGATCTATAGAAGACAAGGTGGGGCCCGCTAACGTTATGGGGGTCTTGGCCGACCTGTTTGATTCTTTGGGTGACGACGCCCCACAGAAACCCGACTCAGGGAGTAATGGTATAATAGGAAATTGTTCATGCGAAGACGGCACTGTAACTCGGTTAACAAAGAAGGAATGCGAGTCAAAGCCAGGATGTGTTTGGAGTGCGGATGAAGATACCAACTTTATGGACTTGGGAAATGACCTTTCTATAAGTGATGATGAGATTAAGGCGGATATCGCTAAAAAATGTTCGATAATTAAAAAACTATTAAATGATTTATCAGTGATTTTAACTCCCGCTGAATTGGCGTCACTTTTTAATAATAACGCAAGTCCTGTTGTCGTGGATACTATTGTTGATGTCATTAAGGCGCGCCACCCAGACTTATTTAGCAAGATTGGCACGAGCGAGCAAGTGGTTTTATTTTTTAATAAACTCGAAAAACTTGCCAATGTCGGATCTATATTGTCGCAAATTAATGTCATTAGTAGGGGATTGGGATGTACTTTTGAAAGTAAATGTATCCGAGATGATCTGAGGAGAGATAATTACGATGGCGCCGTACCAGATCAGGCCCGTGCAAATTTAGATAGAATTTTGGATATTTTGGATATGAAGGATCCATCTGACTTGGGGAAGCCTCCGTCTGTCTTCTGCGAAGATAAAGGTAGCACCATTGATAACGGATTAATACCTAAAGATAACTCTGCAATGTTGTTTATTTTAGAAAAGGTTGTTAATGCAATGTATGATGGCATCTATATGGCTTACGATTCTGAGATCGTGAAGATAGCGGATTCAGTCTCACTGCCAGCTGAGAGATCTAAACAGGTTGTTCGCACGATTGAGCAAGGCGCAGATATATCCTTTGATGTATTTAATTTTTATAAGATGCAAGAAGAAAAATTCACCATCGATATGCCCGATTGGTGGCCAACTAAAACTGTCATAAATCCCGAGTTCCAGAGATTGGTGTCGCAAGGATATATTCCGGCCAACGGTGATTATGGAGGAGAATTCGGCCCATACACCACAGAAATGAACAAGCTCTTCGGGATCGTTCCGATGCCATGGCCATCCAAGCCACTCGAAGCGGTCACGGTACCAGAGAAATATACAATACTAGCACCCGACTCTAAGAGCGGCTTAGAAGAAATAAATAGGCTGAAGGTTGATGCGAGCCCTCCACCAAATGGAACCATCTACTACACACTTACTCAGCCCTCTACACAGATTGGATTTCGTCCCACTACGTTTGTGATAAAGTTTTCTCTTAACGCATCCACAGAAAATAATGAATACAGAAACACTTTTATGCTTCAGATTGGAGATATTCCAGTAGATCCTAGCACTATTCCTTTGGGCAATATGCCTTCTGGTCAAGTTATTCCTGGACTTTCCTATGGGCCTATGGAATCAGCGGTATATCGAAGTCGAATGGCAGGAATTACGAGTCTCGACGCAGAAGCAGAGAGAGTGATAGAAGTTTTACAACGACGACTTGGGAATAGTTTTGCGCCCAAGGGCGTAATCCCCCAGACAGATATTATGTTTAATTTTGTTGACGCGGTGGGTCTTAACGCGGGTCAAAATCCTTCCTTAACGCCACGAGTTAAAGACTTTGTATATAGGAAGATGTATAGCGACTTGCTTCTGCAATTATCGAAAGGGATAGGTACCGAGGCATTAAATTCTCCTCTGTTTGTGAAAACAAAGGAAGACAATACTTCTATGATGAAACTTATCGACTGGGCACCAGTAACTCCTGAAGAGCAACGAAATTGTGGATTTGATCCTCATATCTTGGCACTAGATACTGTCAAGAGAAGAACAAAGGAGGCATATCAGCAATATGTTACCTGTTCACCGTTGACAGATGAGATATCGCCCGATGGTACCGGTCGTGACAATATGTCTGCGCTAGAGGCCGCAGGGATGACAGGATGCGTCATGACTACTTTGAGAGCATACGTTTTGGAGCAATTGCTCCGCTCTATGTACCCTATTTCAGTTTTTGCTGGTGAAGAGTTTATTACAAAACTGATGGTAGAGTATATCATAGAAGAGACTTTGAAAGGAATTAAAAGAATTGATGACTCTTACTATGATTCATTTTTGGAGCAGGTGGAAGTGATTTTCGCTTTGCGCATGAAACCCGCATGCCCTTTTGGATCGGTGCCTCAAATTTTATTAGAGAGTGGCGAACTTGGAATTAACTGGATGTATGCGGAAGCCGCAATTAAAGAATTTAACGGAGAATTCACAGGGGAAGAGACAGACACAATAAATCATTCGATAGGCGATGTCACTACTTCGGCGGAAAGTTGCGACGGGCCAGCCACAGTGGATACTACGATTGATACGTCGACTAGAAGCTCAAAAGAAGACATGGTTCGTAGTCGTATAAGATTTCTCGCCGAAGAGCAACTTTATTCTTTAATACCTAAATTACAAGATTTAATTTGTATCAATGGAACTCGAACGTTCGATGACAACCTTTTGAATCGAAGGTTGCCTCTACTTGATGTTCAAAAAGATAAGGGTGAAGTGCGACTTGCAAAAATGCACGAGACTCTAAGAAACATAGAGGAGGAAGAGTTAGAAAAACAATATAAAAATTATTTAAGAAAATTTAGTGAATGGGAAGAAGGTCGTCTTATGGATCTTCTCTCAACCCCATTCACTGCGATTGTGGATATTGCCGATACGGTAGGAACGAGCGTGGCTTGTATGGCTGGCGCCTTTTTTGCCGAGGATGAAGAAGAGTCCGAGGATGAAGAAGAGGGCGGCGTGGCCGCGGCGATTTTGGAGGCCGCCACCGGTGTTGTTGAAGAAGCCGTTGGCGTCGTCGGCCAAATTGCAAGTGGCGCTGTTTTTGAAGAGCTGGGCCTCTGTGTCGATGAGGCTGTCGGTGGAACGCCCGAAGCACCCGGGCTGTTGGGTAGTATTAAAAACATCATGACTGTCCTTAGTGATTCTCCGCCCTCCTTAGAGTCACTAGCAACCGGGGTTGCTATTGGCGCCACTGATGATTTTGGAAATCTTAAAAAATTTACAAGAGGAGAAAGTGAACAGACTGAAGGAAAATTCCCTCTTTCGGAAGATAACGGTGCTTTGATTTTAGAAAAATATATTAAGGTAAGAAAAAAGGGATATACGGCATCTCTGGAAACGCCGATAGATACAAGCGATGCAGCCGGCGGTCAACCCGCACCCGACGACACCGGAGAGCCGTCAACGGACGAGCTGTTAGATAGTGCGGAAAATGTTCCTAATCAGCCATCGGGGGATCTTGAAGGATCTTCTCAGACGATTGCTACTAATAGTAAGCCACTGGTAAGTTTTGGTGGCTCTACAAGTTCTGGATTGTCAATCTCTCAAGTATTGTGCCCTCGAGAAGTGGTGGACACTTCCACTCGCACAGTTTCAATTTTTCAAAATGCCGGCCACCGCGATCCTATAGTCGGCGCTCAGACAATGACGTCTCTAATTCCGAAAATAAATCCGGACTTTGAAAATATTTATAATATTACGGAATGGGAAGAAGAAGTCGAAAAAGAGTTGGGTGGTCGTAGATTTGGAGAGGTGTATGAGTCATGGTCTTTCGGGGTTAGGCTCGTTTACGTCGCACCCACAAATTCTTTTGAAGAAGTAGGCTCTACTTCTCCAATTGGAAGTGCAAGTCCTTCTTTGAAGATCCCGACTGCCCCAAGCGCAGATCCTGATCCTGTAAATTTTTTGTTCGACGATAGGGTAAGTGAGGCTTCTCGTAGCTATAGACAATTTGAAAGAACAGAGATGGAAACAAAGGCTCAGGCCGGAAACTATGAATTTAAAGGATTCGGCAACACAACGGATAATGTGTGGACTCAGGCCGAACAAGATCGTAGAGAGGCGGCTTTGAACATGATGCAAGGTTATGAAGGCACTCGAGAAGAGGGCACTTATCATCAGTTTACGGCCACCGAATCGCTGGACAACCTTGGCGCAGGCTTAGGCACAGGCGATATTCAAGCCATTCCTTTTCCCGCAAGAGATCAATTGATGGATACTCAAGCTCTCAATAATCAAATAGACCAAAAAGAAGTTTTTGAGAAAGTTACTGTGGAGCGCGCCCTCACCCTCTTCCCTATATCTGAAGTGGAAATTCCCATTAATATTGATTCGGATACAATGCTCGGGGAGGCGCTCGGAGCCATGGGAGTGGGTCGCAACAAGCTCAATTCAAATCTTAACGATTTGTGGGCTAATAGTTTCATGCCTCACCTAATGCAACACATGAAAAGCTCACCTGGATATAAATTATTTTTTAAATATTGCACTCCCTCCCATACGATGCTCTCCTTCGCGTCCATATATGCTAATCTGCTGAATGAGATGTCGGAAACCTTCTTCGATGGCACGAAGGGGGAACTGAAGAAGTTGTTTGAGATTCTCTTAAATGGTGGCGACTATGCCTATGAAAATGAACAACTAAAGCAAGCGGGCGGAAACCGAGAAACATACGCCCACGCTCAATCTAATATGGGAACAGATGGCACATCCCGAAAGCCGGCTCTATTTGATTTGGCGATTCAAACTCCCAAGTTAATTTTTAAAGGGCTAGCAGAATTTATGGATCCAGTCATTGCACCTGCCTCTATGATTGTGAAGGCAGGAAAGGCAGGATTATTTTTGCCAAAATTTATGAAGAAAGTAGATTCAGAAGGAAATGAGACAGAAGAAAATTATTTATTGGAAATAACTCTTGGTCCGTATGACTTGCCACCACCGATGGGCAAGCTTCATATTCCCCTTCCCGATTGGATGACATGGAGGCCCGACAACTACGAAGATGCATATACAGGACTTTCTCCTAATCCTGATGAAAATATTAAATTTGAATTACCGCAGTTTGAATTAAAAGATATGATAACTGGCCAATCTTTAAGTCCTTTTATGCGACAAAAAGTTTTTGGATTGAAGAATGGAAATGCGGAGGACAAAAAACTTTTTTATAAATATGGAAAGGCAGTTGCAACGTTTGACATTGTTACTGTGATAGCTGTGTTGGTGAAGATCTATACGCAAGCCATGGCAGACGATAAATGTGCAGATGTTATGATTAAGAAGGATGGCCTTCCTCTTGTGCCAGTTCCTACACTGGTATACCCCGGAGATAAGTTGGATTTACCTCTTACTCCCATAGCTCTTGGAATGCTTCCATGCGACATCGTTCCGCAACCGATGGGCATCGGACCTCCCCACACGCCGCTTGGATATATTTATCATGCCATAACTGCCGCGGAGAGTTTGGGATTTTTAGATACGGATTCTAAGGCTCGGATGCGTGAAAAAGCAGGTTTTGCGCCAAAGAAAAAACCGAACAAGAATGATCCTCAAAGACTATGTATAGATATGGATCTAATTCGTCTAGAGGACGAAAAGAGCAGAGGATAGTTTATGGCCGGTTATTCACCTTCATTGCCACTACGAAGAGATTCTGATTATGGGTATGCCCTGAATCAGAATATGATTGACGTTATTCGGCAAAATTTTAAAAATCTTGTACTTACGAATCCGGGAGAGAGGATGATGATTCCCGATTTTGGAGTGGGAATTAGAACATTTTTGTTTGAAATGAACGATCAGACTACGCAGGGTAATATAAGAGCTGCTCTCGATTCCCAAGTAAAAAAATATATGTCTTTTATTGGAATAAAGGCCGTCGCGTTCAATATCGACGAATTTAATTTTCCAAATTCATTGGGTATTACTATATTTTATGATGTACTGCCTCTAAATTTATCGGATGTCCTTGAGATAACCATAGGGGCGTAGAGAGGGGGGAGAAACTACAGATGTCTGACGGAAAAAAAATAGCCATTAATTATACTAGCAGAGATTTTAATACGATCAAGCAGGATCTGATTAATTATGCCAAAACATATTATTCTAATACTTATCAAGATTTTAATGAGGCAGGATTTGGCTCTTTAATGATCGATACTGTAGCCTATATCGGAGACATCTTATCCTTTTATTTAGATTATCAAGCAAATGAAAGTTATCTTAATACGGCAATAGAATATCAAAATGTTATTAAACTTGCGAGGCAAATAGGATATAAGATGAATGTTGCTCCATCTTCCTATGGCATTGCGTCGTTCTTTGCTCTGATTCCCGCAGATATAATCGGGAGCGCCCCAAACACTGCGTATATGCCGGTTTTGAAGCGCGGGTCACAATTTTCCACCACCACAGGAGTTGGTTTCGTTTTGAACGAAGATGTCGACCTTGCAGATTCTACAAATAAGATAGTTGTTGCGCAGGTTAATGGATCTACTGGGTTGCCAACTTCTTATGCTGTCCAGGCGTTCGGGCAAGTGGTTTCGGGGCGTTATGCTGAAACCACATTTAATGTAGGCAGTTTTCAGAGGTTTCCCAAATTTCGCATGCCAAGCACAGATGTATGTGACATTATTTCTGTGCAAGATACTGAGGGGAATGAATATTATGAGGTAGATAATTTAACCCAGAATACCATCTATAAGTCGATAACAAATACTGACACAGATGATCGAGAGAGAACGCCGTCGCTTATGCAGACGGCAGTCGTTTCTAGGCGGTTTGTTATAGAGCGAGAAGGAACTAGCGTCTTCCTCCAATTTGGAGCAGGAAACGAAGCGAGCGATATAAGTTCAGCGTTTACTGAGCCTAGTTCGGTTGTTCTTTTTCAGAATGGAAGAGATTATATTGGCGATTCATCCATTGATCCTACTCGTCTTTTAGATTCTAATAAATTAGGAGTGGCACCATCT
>Ga0098061_1000914_pt1 | contig 14428 bp, 9 predicted proteins | sample 22_taG_FD_92579 | JGI IMG/M metagenome (GOLD analysis project Ga0098061, IMG submission 92579) | Marine viral communities from the Subarctic Pacific Ocean - 22_ETSP_OMZ_AT15343 metaG | ecosystem: Environmental > Aquatic > Marine > Oceanic | place: Subarctic Pacific Ocean | collected 2015-01-20 | reverse complement strand
GTATTTGATTTTACAACTAGCTTGCGCGCATTGATAGAGAAACCAACTGTGCAGGGGTCAGAGGAAAGTTTTTCCCTACAGACTTCTGTTGATCAGGTCAATACTCGTCGTCGGAAGAATATTTATTCGTATGTTGTCCCTGATAGATATGAAAGAACAACTAGAGCCGATCTAGGTGTAGAATATTTTAGAGAAGAAGATATAATAAACCCCAATGGCGCACCATTAATTTCTCCTCAATCTTATAGTAATAGAGTGAGTTTGGAGGTGGCTAAATATCGTCCTGCTAACCCTAATGCCCCTGGTTTAAATACTTATGGATTTTTCTCCCCTTATCGTCTGGTCACCCCCACCAGCAATATTGAAACCTGGGAGATGGTTAATCCGGACGATTCGATAGATCTCCTCCAAGCTGTTTTAGACGATCCAAAGAATCCGAATGATTTTCTAGGTGACACCCGAGATAATCCGACGCGTTCTTCGTGCATTGAGAATATTTTGGGGGCTAGTTCGGTAACTGTTACGCCCTTACCCGGCTCTATAAAAAATGCTATTGTGAACGCAACTCAGACGGCTCCTCAAGATATGGCTGCCAACTACCTAAATGAAGGATCGGAGTTTAATACGAGTGATGAAAGTTTAATAGCCGCAGCAAGCGGTAGCACAGAGGACGTCGCTGCCCAACAACAAAGAGCCGCCCGTCGCGATGCAGCACTACAAAATACAAATGTTACTCAATTTCTAAATCAGGTAGCCACGCAATTTAAGAAAATACAATTTACAGATTTGGAACCCTTAGTTGGCTCTATGGCCGGCCAGCAAATAACCAGCGCCCCTGGCCAAGTTTTGGCATTGACTTCGTTCCAGAGAGATATCAATTTTAATTCGCTGGTGAGAATAAGATATCTAGCTGGCTATAAAAAAATAATGGGACTACCGGGTTTGAAAGAATTAGAGTGGCTGCCTCTGACTGAAGCCACATATAACCGGGTGCGCAGCAACAATCTCACTATACTCTGTGACTGCTCGGTTATTGATCCCGTGACCAACACTCAAAATCTTTTTCGCCTTGAACCCTATAATAGAATGTTTTTGTTGGGGAGCCGGATAAGCACGTCTCGGCCCGCTGTCGCCAACTTTGAATCTCAATATCGGGGAGTTCAAGCTTTTTTGCGCGCACAAGGCTCCCAGGTTCAAGTTAACACAAGCACCGAAGCCGCGTCGGTGCCATCTCAATATATTCATTCAGTGGATTCTATTGCTTTGGGAATGGTGAACAATCCAGGAAAGACTGGCCCACATGGCGGCGGAATGGTGAATAATCCAGGAAAGACTGGCCCACATGGCGGCGGAATGACTCCTTCTACCCCAACCGGTGGGGGAGGGTACTAAGTCATGTCACGAAGGAAATATATTGCTGTAAATTCACCCATGGTGGGGATCCTTGACCGATTGAGCAATAAGGAGACTCCATTCGCACAGCATCCGATGATTCGACAGTCGTGGGGTATAACCGATTCATTTCGAGGAGCCCAGGGCTATTATATAACACTCGATGCCGCCCCCCCGAATGCCCCAGCCGGGCCTTCTTCTGGAATGGAGTTCGTTAACTTTTCGGAGGGGACACAACACTTATTGGGGTCCTATGAGAATCCGACCAGCAATTGGTGGAGTTGGGTTCTTTCAGATCCTGGCAAGAACCGCGGCCGCCCATTTAAAATTAAATCTAGTGAATTGGGAGATTTCGGGCCGGATAGCGGGCGCTGGGACCCGCCGCTAGAGACCGGAAACTTTTGTCTTCTTTATGATTCTCCAACGTGGAATGTGGTTGGCTTAGGGGGGACCTATTTCCCAGATCCTTCGTCTCGACCCCCCATGTTTGATCTCTTAGATCAAGAAATTCTAGAAGGTCTGGACGGGACCCCGTATTCCCAAGGCTATCCCTATGCTTATCGATATTTGGTAGGGGGGTTTGAGGGGACCGATCCACGAGTTGAAGCTAGTGTGAGTGGCCTTTTTTCGGACATGGGGACGTCTTTTGTAGACTATACCATGGAATGGAGGGGCGACTCTCCCTGGGGCACTCCTTCAACCGAAGCGACTACTCCGTACCGCGTGAATGTTAGACCAATTTATAATTTTTATTTAGCTACTTCTCCGGCTTACGAGAATGTGACCTTTGATATTGAGGAGCCGCTGCTTCCGAATTATTATATCTTAGAGCGCATACGCCATTTGCCGGCCGGAACTTCTTTTTCCGCTAATAGAAAATATAACCGACAGGTATTAGTGGCATCGACACAAGAAGAGTACCTAGACTCTGATCGACCTTTGAATGCTGATCTGATAGAGAATGGATTTGCGTTATTAGAGGGAGTCCCGCGAGCCGATGATCCCAATACACCTCAAATAAATGAAAGCAACATGAGGGGGGTAAGTTATTTTCAAGCATATTGTAGTCAACTTAAGGCTTTGAAAGAAGGGGGAGCGGGATCTCTGGAGGGGGTCACTACTTCTTTTAAAGCTTCACAAAAAAACATCGCTGTGGTATCTCAAGATATCCCCCTTCTTGGGCGCACAGTTGTGCGCGACACGCGTGGGACGGCCTACGACACATCAGACGATCTTCTGGCTATCGACACTTATCCGTTTTATAACCTAATAACGCTTCCCTATGATTCTCATGACGTCCGCGGCATCGGGGGCGAGGCGATTGCCCCGGGGGGACTAGGAAACAATCAACCCCTACCCGGTGCTCCCACCTCCGTTTTCCAAGAGATGTATAATCGCGACGGAATCTCTCGTCGAGCACTAAATATGTTGCAAATGTATGTTGCATATACTTTGTCTAATTCAGACACTAGTCAAACCACCCAGCCGTTTCATCTTTATAGCGAAGGTTCTGGTGGGGACAAGAGGGTTGTTGAAGTGAATATGGATTTCGTTTTAGACATGATGAGTTTGGACAGCCACCACGAAGACGACTACGATTTTATGAACGACGCGACGGAGGCCTACAATACACCAGGACTCATCTCGACGGATGAAGGAAGTAATTTAATATTTCTTAGAGACATGGGTCATCTGAGCGTCAGCTTATTAAGTCAAAATTTTTCGCACATTATGGCATTCTCGCCCACCAGGGCACCTCTTATAAATCATCTCCACGACGTAGGTCGTAAAATGTATGATATACTGGCCAATAAATCCTGTTTTAATGAAACTTTGATGTATGTGATAGAAAAAAGAGTAGTGAATGATGATGGATCCGTCTCTGAAGAGCCAGTTCAAACCTTTTATATTTCCAAAGACTTTGTTAATAATGCGGATATAAATTATATCGACACCCAGATTAGATACGGTGTGGTATATAATTATGAAGTGAAGCAAGTTCGACTGGTGGCGGGTTCTCGTTATAAATATAACGACGTAACAATCTGGCATACGCCTGATGATGGCCAGCGTAATAATGGCAAAGCTTTGGGAAATGCAATTGGAGCTTATGCGGATCCGGCTATCCAAGGACCCTTTAGTGAATATTATGAGGCAGACGATATTTATTTGAAGTGGGATGAAGACACTGAAAAAATAGGGTATTTTAAGGGGACTTATATATATCAGCCGAGCAACAGGGCATCCCTTTACCCCGCGGCTTTATATATGGATACGCGGAATGCCACAGCAACCGATTATATTGATGAATCGCTCTCCTCGACCTTGGTCGATCAGGCGCTCCCGCGGCTCAAAGACGCCATCCACCTCAAATTTATCTCCGGAGACGGGAGTGAGGGGAACGCTACAGGAGGGATGCTTTCGGCTGAAATGACGGGGTATGACGCCCCTGCGACCCCCGCCGGAGACGATCAACAGGCTAACAATGTGATTACCACCTCATCAGCCCAACGGACATATGCAGAATACTTCATTGATAGAGTCTACCGGAGCACTACCAATAATCTTCACTGGGCAACCCTAATAACCCCGAGTCTACAATATGACTTTGAAACCTATGGTACCCCAAATTTCTTTCAGGTAAAAAACGATCAGGGGTTCCAACAATTGATGGCTCAAGGGAAAATCTTTGGGGCGCCGGCGTGGCTGCTACTGGATGACTTGGACGACGCAAATGGAATGTTAGAGTATTTTAGGGTAAATTCCGGAAATTATACCCCGGCCGGCGCCCAGAATTTTGTACCTGACGAGGCAGCACTGCGTGCGTTGTTTACACATGAAGCAAAAGAAGAGACCAGTAAAGGCTTCACGCCGAGCGGCCCAGGCGAAATAGCTCCATCGGAGGAGAGGGAATAAATAATGCCGATCACAACGACTAAATGGTTTGTGGATGTAGTGGAATATGCTGATGGGATTAATCCCTCTAATGCGTTTTCTGTGAAGGTAATATTTAATGATGATCAAATATATACTTTGGGGCAATTTCAAGATAAGATTAATGATGCCTTTCAACTGGCAACTACCGTTCCGCTTACTCTTCACGAGTATGTGCTTAAGATAGCTGATCTATCGATGCTTCTTCCTGATGCTGAATTTGATCCTACCGCCCCCATTGAATTAGCTCTCCAATATCATGTTTACCCTGCCGATTTAGTAGGCCCACTGGGACCGGTTCAAAGTGGGTACCTTGACGGGGAGGATAGTTTTAGATTTAAGATAAATTTTTATTCGGGCCCCCATGGGTTTAACGAGATAGACAGGCCTCCTTCTTTGGCCGCCCTTGGAGGGGACTTTGATAGTGTACTCCCCCTAAGTAAAATTCAATATGAGACCGAAGTATCGCCTCAATTGGTGGTCGCCCCGGGTTTTAATGCGCGGGCCCTTATGATGTCGAAACCCCCAGTTCGTCCGGATGTACAGTTTATGCCCATAATTGGAAGTCGTTCTACAATGAAGATATTTTTAAATGGAATGGTGGGAAATTATGAGGAGCGTCCTATAATTTTGGGCGCCATGGATAAGAGTAATTTTGCGGGGCAGTATATAGCTCAACAGCTCACAACTCTTCCCACTTGGGACGCTATCGTGGCAGCATTGGAGGAGGAAAACTCTCCTCAATTGGGCCCCATTAGATTTACTTCGGATGATCCGGTTCAACAATTTCAAATTTTTAGGACACGAGAAAGGCCATCTGCCTATACTAATTTTGCCGGCACAGGACGAACTTTTAAACCTGTGGTCGCCTATGGCAAAGGTGCGTCTTCGGGGATAACTACTGAACAAATAAGACCCAATACAACCTATTATTATTGTTTCCGGGCCATGGACACCCACGGTAATGTATCTAACCCCACCCACGTATATCAAATAGAATTGGTTGATAATGATGGCCAACGGTTTTTGACGCAAAAGATAATAGAGTTTGAAGATTATATCACTCCATACTTACAGGTTAAGAAAACAGGCCATAAGATGATTTATATTGAGCCGTCCGAAAGTAATTTACAACTCGATGCAGAAACTTATAAGGAACTCACTCCGGAGGATAATATATCCCTCTTTGAGACGCCGGCTGCTAACATTTTAGGAACTCAACATCCGGACAATTGTTGGGACAAAATATTTAAAATTCGTGTAACGAGCAGAAAGACCGGTAAAAAGTTTGATATTAATGTTACATTTAAAAATACGGGAGTTCAAAATCCATAGGAAACTTAATCGGTTAACTACTATTTATAAAGAGAGGTCTAATTATGGGATTTTTAAAGAATGATGGGGATATTATCCTCGATGCTGTTTTAACCGACACGGGGCGCATGCGCCTCGCTAGAGGAGATGGCGGCTTTAGGATAGCGAAGTTCGCTTTTGGCGACGACGAAATTGATTACGCGCTGTACAACAAAAACCACCCCAGTGGTTCGGCCTATTACGATTTGACCATTTTGCAAACACCGGTGTTGGAGGCGTTTACCAACAATACGTCGACAATGAATTCTAAACTTGTAAGCATCGGCCAAAAAGATATTTTATATTTACCGGTAATGCAGCTAAACACTATTGGCGGCGCCACGCAGAAAAATGGCAATGGGGCATTTACGGTAGCTGTTGACAAAAACACGGTTGACAACTTAGTGGTGCTCGGCTCGGGCCTTCTTAACGGTTATATACCCGCGGACGCCAATGCCTATATTCGCGTGGACCAGGGCCTCAATACGAGTCAAATATCTAAAGAAACCACGCTTGCTCCTAATTTAGTGGAGCACACGTATTTAATTGAAATGGATAATCGCTTGGGGATGCTTAGTTCACGAGAGGGCCAGGGCCCTGCTCCCTCTTATATCGATGATGATAATATTGCTTCATATACTGTGTCAATGGGCGGCGGCGCTTTTGTTCGCGACCTAGGCGCAACGGTAGATTCCCCCATAGCCGGCCCCCGGGGCACTAAAGTGGGTTTCAGGGTAGCAGCGTCGCGTGAGCTGGCCACAAGTACCTATTTATTTGAAAAGAATGGTTCCCTTGGAGTTAGTGTGCTGGCTAATGATGCGGCCGGAGGCTCTACTCTAGCAGCCTCCTCCTACAGATTTATTGATTCTACAGTTCGGGTTACTGGACTGAGTACAGGATATAGGATAGATGTACCGGTGCGGTATGTTAAGTCGGTTTAAGGATAAGGAATAAACAATGACGACCACATTTAAAGAGATTAGTTCAAACGATGTTATATCAACACGGTCTATGCTTCACGAGGCAATACCGATAACGGGAACTATTGTTTCCGGAACCTACGAACCCGATAAAAATATCAAAAATTATACCCATGGGATGTTCCAGAGCATCTACGACTATCCCTATTTAAGCTCCTCAGCCAATCACATTTTTGATCTCACAGCAGGCTATGCTAGTGGTTCTGCGCTCTCGGGCGCCACCAACGTACAAAACGCCAAGAAGATTAATATTTATAATGAGATGGCTCAGGTTTTAGTAGGATTTGATGAGAGCGGCCAGGTAAGATACTTTGATGAAGACGGGGACCTCACCGGCGGCACCAAACTTAAAGAGGCATATTTCGTTAATCTTACGCGTCTTATTGCGAAGGATGAAATTAAAAAAGGATCTTTTTCCCTGAAGCTTGGTGTAAATCAGGCTTTTGGTGATGCATCCGACACCAAGGTGGTGACGATTACTGATTATAGTGGCGCCAATGGATTTAAGGTGAATTCACCCGCCGGCGAGTACGGCATTTTATATGCATCGGGATCCGCCTCGGTGATGAAAAATCAGGACTCAAATGGTCAGTACCAGTGTGGTCTTCTTTATTATCAGGCTGGAATTGCTGTTCTCTCTGCGTCACTTTTCAATGACGCCACTAATGGTCTTCTTCTTCAATCGTGTGTGATGCTCGCGGGGCTGAGTGGCTCTTCTACTACTCTTTTAACCGGTTCGGCCATTACGGGCGCCTGTGACGCTATAAGACATCGATTTATCAATCTCTCTTTCAACAATACTACCGAAATAAATTCTACTATTTATTTCTGTCGCGCTAACCACAATGAGTTCAATTATTCCTCCAATCCCACCTATTTGTCTGCTAGCCGTTTAGTGGTAAAGAATAATGCACAGGACCTTCCTGTTTCGTTTATTACTTCCGTTGGTTTATACTCTCCGGATAATGAATTGCTGGCAGTGGGCAAACTTTCGGAGCCTTTGAGGAAAGATCCTGCTAATGAGTTGACGGTGAGAGTGCGCTTAGACTATTAGGATATGGCATGCCATATTATAAGTTCACCTCAAATGATATTTTCATTAACACCATTAAAGCGTATCCCGAAGTAAAATTCACAATCTATAATGGTACGGCGTCTTATAACGACAGACCGGTAGCTCCGGGTAAATTTGCTCGCTATCTTAATGGCGCACCTTCAGGTGCTGTTAGCTTATATGAATTGAATACGGACAGGGTGAGTTCTAGCCTTACTTGGACGCGAGGAGACGGCACCACTTACGGGAGGACGATCCCCGAGGGAGCACCACCAACCTACGGCGGCGGGGGCGTTCCAGACAATGGGATGATTTATGGCTGGGTGACGAAACAAGGGAGCGGCCTCCAATTTAGAACTACTACTAAACTTAATTATAATAGCGCCCAATATGGTACTATTTTTACTAGTTCTTACCCCCTAACCTCTTCTATTACCAAAACCTATTATGCGTGGACCACGCCCCGGGTTGTGAGCGGGACCTTTTGGGGAGTGGGTTGCGGCGCTCTTCCGTGTCCCGGCTATGATGTTACTCTGGGGGTTCAGGTATCTAGCAACGGCTCTGTTGCACGGATTAGAGCGCTAAAGAATAGTATTAATTATTATCGTTACTTAAGTCCTCATTTTAAATATGCTGCTACGGGTTCGGGAGACATGTATCCCACGCGCAGTTTTGATCATATCGACTTGGGGCTGATTAGCATCCCTAGTATTTTTTATGGGAGTTCAATTAAGAAAGGAACGGTAGATTTAAAATTTTACAATTCTGGATCCTTGATCGGGCGCGCCCAGGATGTTGGTCGTAACGGAGAACTAATTCATACAGAACCCGAGGGAAGCAATGGTTCGGGGAGTGTTGTTGGAATTGTCCTTTATAATGAAGGAATGGTTATTTTGACCGGCTCTCGGCCCCTCGCTGGCCAGACAGACCAATATATTGGAAGTGCCGCGGATTACCCTAGATGGATATATTTTGGTGGAGAAACTATACAGAAAACGACTGGCTCTACTAATTCTGCATATATTATGAACATGTCGGGGACGTCCAAGATTCCGACTATGACTATGTTTGCAGGCGCCCCGAAGGGACGATTAAATCATTCTAATAATCCTTCTTTTAGAGTATACTCAGCTAATGGGCGCCCCACTAATAATCTCGGTGATCGGGCTTATGTAGAGAACGATAATATAGAAATTAAAAATATTGTAAGCTCTTCATTCCCTGACCCTACTGGGTCTTTTGAAAAAACAACATATATTTCTAAGATCGGCCTTTATGATAAAAATCGTAATTTGATTGCCATTGCCAAACCAGCCACCCCAATTCGAAAAACAGCTGAAAGAGACTTCACATTTAAGTTAAAATTAGACTTGTAATGATTCTCGGTCTAGACATAAGCACAAGCATCACCGGTTATACTATTCTCGACAACAAAGGAAGCGTTGTTGATTGTGCCCATATTGATTTGCGCAAACACAAAAACTTTTTTCAAAAAGTACTGAGGGTGGAGGAAACCCTTAAAGGTGTGGCCACAGAATACCATATAGATCAAATTTATATTGAGCAGTCCCTGCAATCATTTCGCTCGGGGTTCTCATCAGCACAAACTTTGTCATTATTATCAAAAATGAATGGCGTTGTGTCGTGGTTGTGCTATAATATATTTGACAGGGAACCACAATATTTGGCTGCTACTTCGGCCCGCAAAAGCTGCGGTATCAAGGTCCCCCGGGGCCAAAAAGCAAAAGCAGTTGTATTGAATTTTTTACTTGACACAGAGCTAGCATTTGAGGTAGAATATACTCGACATGGAAATCCTAAACCAGGTTACTATGACAGAGCCGATAGTCTTATTATCGCTCGTGCTGGCTGGCTAAATGAAAGAAAAGAAGCTTAAAATATTATCGGGTGTCCTTGGGAGCTACTACCGTTCTCGGGATGAATTTCTCTTCAGGTGCCCTTATTGTCAGCACCATAAGAGGAAGATGTCGGTTAACCTTGAAAAGGGTTATTTTAAATGTTGGGTTTGTGATACACGTGGCAAGAGCCTGTATCGCTTGGTGAGAAAATTTGGAGACCATCATCAGAAGAAGGAGTGGTCTTCGCTCACTGCCCAAATAGACTATACACAATTAGAAGATCTCTTCGGTGAAGATGAGATCATTAAACAAACATTGGACTTGCCAAGGGAATTCACCTCTCTGGCAAATAAGGATATCCCTCCGACTGGGTTTGCTGCACGAAACTATCTTAAGCAGCGCGGACTTACGAAGAGTGATCTTGTGTGGTGGAAAATAGGATTTTGCCATCAGGGGGAGTACGAGGGCCGGATTATCATTCCGTCTTTTAATGATGATGGTGATGTGAATTATTTTGTGTCGCGATCATATGACAAAAAGTTCTTCCCCAAATATAAGAATCCACCAGTCAGCAAAAATATTGTATTTAATGACTTGTTTATTGACTGGTCTTCTGATATAGTATTGGTAGAGGGTGTCTTTGATGCAATAAGAGCCGGCCGAAATTCGATTCCTCTTTTGGGGTCGACTCTCAACGATGAATCAAAATTGTTGAGTAGAATCGTACAAGAAGATTCGGCTGTATATATTGCGTTAGATCCTGATGCCTGGAAGAAAGAAATGAGAATTATCGAAACTCTATTAAAATTCGATATCGAGGTCTGGAAGATAGACGTTGGTGACTATGAAGATGTTGGTGCAATGCCAACAGAGACCTTCCAGAAAGCAAAGCAAGAAGCTAGGAAAATCAACTTTGATAATTTCTTGGCCGCTAGCCTCAAAAACTTATAGGAGAAATTTTGAAATTTGCACACATTGCGGATACGCATATTAAAAATCTGAAGTACCATTACGAGTACCGGATAATATTTGACCAATTATACGAGAGCTTACGCCAGGAAAAGGTGGACTATATTGTCCACTGTGGCGACATCGCTCATACTAAAACACAGATCTCACCCGAGTTTGTTGAGCTATGTTCAGAGTTCTTTGCCAATTTGGCCAAGATCGCCCCAACTTACATTATTTTGGGAAATCACGACGGTAATTTAAAAAATTCGTCCCGTCAGGACGCGATAACACCCATCGTCCAGGCTTTAGATATCCCGACATTGCATTTGCTCAAGAATTCAGGAGAGACGCTCCTAGGGCCCTCTACGGCGATCAACGTGCTTTCTGTCTTCGACCGAGATAACTGGGTTTCTCCATCGGACCCCGAGCGCATAAATATCGCTCTTTACCACGGTTCGATCTCAAATTGTACCACAGACGTCGGCTGGAAGATGGAACATGGCGAAGATGAACTTCGAATCTTCTCGGACCACGATTTTGCTATGCTTGGTGATATTCACAAGCGTCAATATCTTGACCCCGAAGGTCGCGTTTGGTATTGTGGCTCGACCATCCAGCAGAATTTTGGCGAGACCAATGACAAGGGAATATTGATTTGGGAGATTGAGGACAAGGACAACTTCAAGGTGCGTCCTGTCCAGTTCCGGAATCCCAAGCCCTTCATAACAATCGAACTCACGCCCAAGGGCCGAATGCCCAAGGGGCTCATGTTTCCACAGACAGCCCGCATTCGTCTGGTGTCTAACAACAACCTACCATTAAATGTAATGAAGCGCGCTGTAGACATTGCCAAGCACCGCTTCAAGCCCGAGTCAGTCACCTTCTTGAATCGTGCTGCTGGACAACGGGGCACCATTGATCTCAATGGCGGCGGGTTCCTGAAAGAAAACCTACGAGACACATCGGTACAGGAAAGGCTGATGCGTGAATATCTGGAGGGTTATGAAGTAAGCGACGATCTCTTAGAACGTGTCTTCAATCTCAACCAGAAATACAATACGATTGCCGAAGAGAATGAAGACGTCGCTCGCAATATTAATTGGAAGCTGAAATCGTTCGAATGGGACAATTTGTTTAACTATGGCTCGGATAACCGAGTGGACTTTGAGCAGACTAACGGTATTGTAGGAATTTTTGGGAAGAACTACTCAGGAAAGTCCAGTATTATTGATGGGTTATTATATACGATGTTTAATACTACGTCTAAAAATGAGCGTAAGAATCTTAATATCATCAATCAAAACAAAGATAGCTGCAAAGGCTCCGTTGAAATTATGATAGGTCCCAAGGTATATACCATTGACCGAACCTCTCAAAAATATACCAAGAGGTTGAAGGGAGAAGAAACACTTGAAGCCAAAACTGATCTTGAATTTAATGTTTACGATCCGATCTTGGATGAAACCACGAGTCTCAACGGTGTGAGCCGTATTCAAACTGATGCAAATATTCGCAAGAATATGGGTACCGTGGAAGATTTCCTGTTGACCTCAATGTCCTCCCAGTTAGATTCTCTCCAGTTTATTAAGGAGGGCTCGACGCGTCGAAAAGAAATTCTTGCCAAATTCCTGGACCTTGAAGTATTCGAAAAGAAGTTTAGATATGCTAAGGAAGACAGTGCAGATCTTAAAGCTCTTCTACGACGGTTCGCCAATCGCGAATTTGATGAAGAATTACAAGAGGTTAGGAAAGATATAGGTCTTAATAAGAGCGAACTAGAGACTCAACAAGAAATCTGTGATAACTTCAAAAGTGATTTAGAAGCTCAGAAGCTGGAGCTTGCTGAAGTTAATGAAAAAATTGATTCGATCCCCACCGACATTATTGATATTTTAGACGTGAGGCAAAAGAAGGAGGGGTTGCTTTCGGCTATCGAAAGTGAAAAAGAAAACAATCTTAAGAATGAAAAAACCATCTCCACTCTTAATGCTAATATTAGCGCACTATCTACTGCTCTTGGGGAAATTGATATTGACGATCTCAACAACACACAAAATGAGATTGATGAGAAGTCTAGAGAGCTAGACACCCTTGTGGCATCCGCCAAGTCCCTCCAAAAGGAATACACTAATAAAAACAAGAAGTTACAGCTCCTAGATAATATTCCTTGTGGAGACTCCTTCCCTGGTTGTAAGTTTATTAAGGATGCATATTCAGTAAAAGACGACGTGCCAGAACTGCAGGTCGATATATTGTCTCAGTTGGAAAACGCCAAAGAAATAAAAGCGTATATTTCCTCCCTAGAGCCCGAACAAATTACTCACCATATTAATAAGTACACCGAAGCTCTCGCTGAGTCTGCCGCTCTTACCACCCTTTTAAAGGACACACAGTTGAAATTTGAGAGAACCAACTCCAAGATTCTCACTCTGCAAAGTGAGTTGAAGTCTCTGGAGACCGACATTTTCATTTATGAAGAAAACAAGGAGGCTATTGAGAATTTTGAGTGCTTCATCAAGGAGCGTTCTGTTATCGAGAAAAAGGTGGCGAAGGTAGACACAGCCTGTGAAGAGTGTAATCAGACGATTCTTGAGCTTTACAAAACCAACGGCTCCCTGGAACAAAAGCTGGAGAACGTTGAGACACAGAAAAAAGAGCACCAAGACATCCAACAGGAGTATGCCGCTTATGATTTGTATTTGCAGTGTATGCACTCCAACGGAATTGCATATGATATCATTAAGAAGCAGCTGCCTGTAATTAACGACGAAGTGGCCAAGGTTCTTGCTAATATCGTTGAGTTTGAAATCTTCTTTGAGGACGACGGCAAACGATTGAACCTCTTCATTAAACACCCCAGACACGAGCCTCGGCCTCTTGAAATGGGCTCTGGTGCTGAGAAGACGATTGCTTCGATGGCTATTCGTTTGGCGCTGCTATCGGTTTCATCTTTGCCCAAGGGAGATATCTTTATCCTAGACGAGCCGGGAACCGCTTTGGATTCCGAGAATATGGAAGGATTTATTCGTATTCTTCAACTAATTAAAATGTACTTTAAGACGGTTGTACTGATTTCGCATTTAGACTCTCTTAAGGATTGTGTTGATGTGCAGATTGTAATCGACAAGAAGAACGGTTTCGCGAGGGTTAGTCAATGAGAGTAAGCAAGTCCAAGCTAAGAGAAATAATCAGGGAAGAACTAGAAGTGGTTCTCACCGACGACGAGGCTGCAGAACTGTTTGGTGACAGTATTCTCAACACTCTTACGGAGTTGAGTGCGGAGGATCCGCAGGCGGCAACAAAGGCTGAAGAGCCCGACGATACCACAAAATTGCGGGGAGGGTCCGGAGCCTCTAAAGCTGATGTTGTCAAGCATGAAAAAGAGCGCGCCAAAGATGCTGCTAGTGGCGACCAGGGCGATTTTAATAGAAAAGAAAACGAGCTGGTTATGAAAGTGGAAGATTTTCTGACCAATATTGGAAAACAAGATAATCTTTTAAAGTGGCTCCCCCTGCTTCAACACGCTATAAACACTATTAAAAAGCAAACTGAGGCATAGAAAGTGGACCTTCTTCGCGAGAGTCAAAAAATAATCTCTCAAATTCAAGAGATAACGCGCGCCGACAAAGAAGGCGTCGAGTTACCTACTGTTGCCGAAGAACTCACAAAGTATATTTCCAACCCAGACAAGCCCGAGTACTACATGCAATTCTCGTACGTTAACAAACTGGGGATTAATCCGTCGAGCAAGTACAACACACCCGTGGGCATTTATTCTTATCCGATCACCGAGTATTCACTTCGGAGTCTGATGGCGGGCCAAATTCCGTTTGCCTCCGATAGAACCTATATTATAGTATTCAAGCCCCGCAGCGACAAAGGGATTATTTATAACCCGGATCCGG
>Ga0098061_1000913_pt1 | contig 14445 bp, 4 predicted proteins | sample 22_taG_FD_92579 | JGI IMG/M metagenome (GOLD analysis project Ga0098061, IMG submission 92579) | Marine viral communities from the Subarctic Pacific Ocean - 22_ETSP_OMZ_AT15343 metaG | ecosystem: Environmental > Aquatic > Marine > Oceanic | place: Subarctic Pacific Ocean | collected 2015-01-20 | reverse complement strand
TCTGAATGTGAAGCGTGATTTGTGCTTTGTGAATGATGAGCATTTGTAGAATATAAATTACCATTACCATCGTCTACTATTTTTGGATTATTACTACTATTGTCTGTAAAATCTTTACCAACCAAAGTAAAACTTTTCTCTTTTATTTTTTCACCATAGTATTGTTGTGGAATTGTTATTAATGAACTACTTATATATCCGTGAAATTTATTTAAATACTGGGTGGCCCCTCTAGCTGATATAGCTAAATTATTTATTGGTTTTTCAAATTTATGTTCTTTTGGATATTGTGGAGAACCACTTGTATAAAATAAAACATTTAAAGAATTCCAATAACTACTACTAACAGAACCTGAAATTATATTTATAGATTGTATTCCAGCTGAAGATGTCGTAAAATTATGAGTATAACTGACTACATTCTGTTTTATAACAGTTGATGATATGTCGATATTTTTAAAAGCAGACATAGCATATCATTAATAAGTTAATTTTACTTTTACAGTTGCTTCAGAACTAAAGTTTTTCTTCAATGGTGTTGAAAGATTACCAACAGCAACCATATCACCATTAGTATTATATAACTGAACTTGAGTAATATATGTTGTTGGATTACCTTTCATTGTAGTATGTCTTAATTCATTAAGAGAACCTGATACAAATGTTGGATTATTTGAAAAATTGCAATGTCCTGATTTAATTCTACAAAAATATTGAGCACTTACTTGGTCTTCTTCATTTCTAAATTTAAGTTTACCAACATTATTATTGGATGAACCAGTTAAACAATTAACAAATCTTAATGCATTCTTGTAATCTTTATCTTCATTACTTGTTGTACCAAATCCTTTATGAGAACTTGAATTAAAGGCAGTAACTTGATTTATTGGAGCTCCTGAAGTTCCAGGTATTGAAGCAGAAAGTTCAGTACCACTAAATATCATCACACCTATATCTGGATAAACAAATCCAAATGTTCTTACAGATGCTTCCGTATGTACAGTTCCATCAGAACCACTAACAATATTATATCTATCACCTACTGGTGTTGCCGTTGCTGCATCGTTGACACTATCGTCTGTTAAAACTAATGTCCCTGATAAAGGAACAACATGAGAACCTGACAAGGCAAGTGTCCAATTTTTCTTATTGAGTCTATCTTTCATAAGAGTTCGTCTAGTTGATAATACATAAATTTCATTATCTTTACCAGATGAAACTCTAGCTTCTGTTGGAACAGCTGAAGTACTGTTATTTCTTGATATAAAGAAACCACCAGTTACTTCCGTTGGAGGTAATAATAAACTAGCCCATTGTTTATAAATAACTTCTGTAGGAGATTTAATTTTATCTGAATTAGAGTTACCACCTTTTCCATTATAATTACCATATGCAATATTAAATTCAGCTACTGTTGGTGTTGATGAATTAGCTATTCCATAATAGTAAGTTTCATTTGAATCTGATAATGATTGAGTTGTAATGCTTGTAGCCAATAATTGTGTTGCACTATCTGATAAGTAAGTTGAAGTTACTTTATCAGTCGTTGTTATTTTATCTTCACCTTCGGTTGAATTTAAAGGTATATTAGTTCCTGCTATTGCCATTTTATTGTTCTCCTACTTTAACTTTAACCTTTTGTTGAATTTGACAATGTGTTTCTTGTTAATCTTGTCAAGTTATTAACAACTGTAAATGATGTATAAGCACCTGTTGCTTTGTGTACAACATAAACATTTGTTTGTCTACCAGCTTTTAATAATTCTGTATCAGGTATTAGAGAAAAATTCCAATCTGGTCCTGTTCCTACAACTGAATACTCCTGTACATTTGGTATATCTTGTTCTCTTAAAAAAGTTCTTGTAGTACCACTTAATGTTCTACTTGCCTTAGCGTTAGTACGAACAATGCTAGGGTCTTGTATAACAAAGTATATACCTGAAGAATCACCTGTGTTTGCAAATCCTTTAAGGGTAGCTACTACTTTTAATCCACCAGAATCACCATCTTCAAAAGTAAGTTTATTTGCTGTTGTAAGTCCGCTCAGTTCTATAGCTGGTATGGCCATGGAATTTTGACTAAGAGTTACAAGCCTATTTCTTAAAGAATATTCGGCATGAACTGAAGCTTCTAACATTGGTAAGTTCTCAATAGCTTCTCCATAAAATGCTGAACCACTTGGGTGGGCTGTATTCCAAAGTGTATAATCTACACCAGTATCAGAAACAGTGAATGAACTTATATTAAGTTGTCCACCTTTTGACAATATTTGTCTTCCTTTTTTTGTCAGAACAGCATCTACTGTTACCGAAGTTCCGTCTAAATATCCCATTTTTATTTCTCCTAATCTAAATAAATATTTTAATTCATATATAAATATTAACAAATCAAAAAAATATGTTATTTTTTAATTATCCTCTAATTATCTTATCATTATCATCTATTGTTGGTTGTGTATTAGTTTGAACAATAAGTTGATTTTCACCACCAGTTACTTTAACTCTATAAAAAGAAGCTGTTGAATAATCTTCGTTAGTTCCAAAAGATAAAATACCTGGGTCTGTATTTTGTGCTCCTTCATACATTTTTTCTTTAAATGGATAACTAAAGTTACTAATATGATTTGATGGTAAATATATTGTACCACCATCAGCTGAAGCAGAATAAAATAATGTTTTACCGAGAGCTCTTCCTACTTGAGTGCCAGGATTTCCATTTATATAAGAATCATATCTTGTATTTTTATGAGTAAAGTCTGAAATTATTTGTCTATTATGAAATCTACTTGCATCTGTAAAATCAGTTTCTTTAGCAAATGCTGAACCACTTCCTCTAGAACCAGAATATATTTCAACATCACCAACTGAATAAAAATGAAATCGTCTTTCAATATGATTCACATTATAATTACCATCAGAACTTGTTTGATGATTTTGAGCTAGATAATTTATAAAATGAGTATCACTTGAACTTGTTCCCCAAGAATCATGTATATTCTCAAATGATTTATTCCAATGTGTTGATATATAATTATTTGTTCCTGATACTGGCATTTCGACAGAACCTTCGATATTCACAGGTATGTCTTCGTTCACCATTATTACTTCACCATCGTAAGTTGATATTTGTTTACTATTATTTAAAGAAATCATATCAGTATGAACAATTTCACCATCTTTTGATGTAACTAATTCGCTGTCATCAAGATTAATATTACCATCACTACCACTTGTTACAAAAATTTCTGCATTTATTGATGCATCATAACTACTTTCACTCAATCCAAAACCAGACTTATAATCTGTATTTTTTGTTATTTCAATACTTCCAGTAGCTAATCCTGGATTCGTTTCTACAGAATGTTTTCCATAAGCTCTTTTTTGTTTTTCTAAAATAGTTGGTTTTATAGTTATACCAATTATTGTATTTTTATCACTCAATGTTGAACGAGCTGGAACTATATTTTTTATACCTTCCGTCAAAGATTGATTAAATAAATTTTCGTGAGCCTTAATAAAGTCATTTGTATTTATTGTAATTGGATAACAATCAAAAAATGATTCTCTAAAAGTATCTAATTCACTATATGATGATGAATATATATATTGTGGATTACCATATAGTTTTTCTAGATTATTCCCTTGTATTTTTTCTAAAATAAAATTGTTTACAAAATCTTGTGGTGAACGATTTATTTCTATTATTGAAGAATTATTTCTTAATCCTTTTTGTTGTGTACTATCCCATAGTGGAACAACAGAAGACTTAAATGGACTCAAATTTCCAACTAACTTTAATTTTGGGTCTACAACTATTTTACTGTCATTCTCTAATTCAACTGCAGCATCTTGTAAACTTATATTATTTGCATCTATTACATCATAACCATAAAGTAAAGAAGATGTAGCTTCTGAGGAAGGTACTGTAATATGATAACTTGATGTCAAATTACATTTTGGACCAGAGTCCTTAATTGTTAATGTTGTTTGTGTTGAACTTGATACAGAAGCAGTCGTATAATTTTCATTTAATTTATAACGATAAATTAAATCCTGTTTGTGTGAATTTAATGAATTACCAACCGTACTAAATTTATTTAATGTGTGTAATCTAAATTTAGATGTACTTAAAGCGTGTTTCCAAGTTCTTAATTCAGCTAATGAACCACTTGTCGTTCTACCAACTATTAGATTGGATGAAGATGTATTATTTCTACTACCAGTAGATACCCAATTTTGATTTGCATATTTTGCATTATCAGCTGATAAACCACCACTAATAGACATAGAAGCAAAACTTAATCTTTTAATTTTTTTACCTTCTTGTAAACCAGCATATAATCTATATTTTTGTATTCCTGTTCCACTTATACTTGATGTCATTCTTTGAACCATTACATTCCACAGTTCTCCTTCATTAATTTTATTATAATCTAATGACATTGAATATCCTCTTGAAGATATAGAATTTCCACCAAGAGAAGAATTATTTAATCTAAATTGAAATGATGAACTAACTCCTTCATTATCAGGTATCAATCTTAAATCCCAAAGTGTTTCTGTACCACTACCACTACTTTTTAATATATCTTGTGTATTTTTTGTTTTTACATGTTTATAAACAAATTCTATTGTATCTGCATTTACACCGTTATACCACCAGGATGTATTTAATATTCTATTTTCTCTATTAATAAATCTATAATGATATAATTTTCTTCTCTTTAAAACATAAGATATATTTCCAGAGTTTTTATTATTTTCTAAATCAGTATCATTATCTATAGAACCTTGACCACCATCCCAGCTTTCAGTTTCAATTTCATCTGTAATAGGTCCATCAGTATTATCTATTTGGTCATCGTTAGAACCTCCAAATTCATTTATTGTTAAAACATCAGGAGGATAACCATAAATATTTAAGAGAGCTCTTACAGCGTTTTTTGTTCCTTTTGATTTATAAAGATAAATTAAATTGTTAAGGGATTTTCTCCAAGTATTTTCTTTTATAGTATTTATATCAGTAACTGATGATATATTTTGTCCAAAATAATCAGCTAAACTTCCAGAATATGGGTCAACAGGTGACCACCCCATATTTTGTAAAATCATTGGTAATAGATTTTCAGGTACTGAATCTACACTCTTATAATTACGATTATGAAATGTTCCTATTCCATCAATATGATTTCTTATTAAATCAAATTGCTCACCTTGTAGTGATAAGAAATCTTTTAAGCTATCATATTCTAAACTCGTTTTTATCCAACTTGGTAAATTATTTTCAAGTGAATGAATATTATCGTCATCAAAAGCTGAAGCTGATAAATACATACCGTCATACCAATTTGTCCAATTAGCTGAACTTGTATGATATAAATTATCAAATGGTAAAACATCTGTTGGATTTTGAAGTGTTACTTTAACATCAGTTATTTTTGTTTTTGTAATACCATCTGGTGCTAAATATAATTGATTAACTTCTGAAGGTGTTAACGCTCTTGAATAAAATCTTGTTTCATCAAATGTATCATCATCATAACCATGTGCTGAACCAGGACCAGTACCAACAACGAATCTATAAATTTGATTACTACCAGTTATAAATCCTCTTGAATTTCCTTGTTTTTGTAAAACACCATCGAAATAAACTGAACCCGTACCAGTTAAATTATCATAAGTTAATGCTATGTGGTGGAAGTTACCATCTCTTGGAGTAAGAGTGCCTGTTTTCAATCCATCTTCTGAGGTATCATTGTCTAATATATTTGTTCCCTCTCTTGTTATCTCAGCACCAATAGCATCACCAATTCTATTAACATGCCAACCATTAACATCAGTTGAACCTGATTTAATATCCATACCTAATATGGTTGTGGCAGTTTTAGTAGAAATTGATTTATAATATGTCGCCATAGTGAAACCAGTAACATCATCACCTGCAACTGCCGACATTGATATTGGAGCACTTTCAATTGGAGCTGTAGAAGTTGCAGTTGATAAGTACATACTTCCACTCAAACCTAATAAACTACCACTTGTTGTAAATGCAAAGGCATCACCACCTTGAACACCAGTTGTGATTGAAGCAGATGTGAATGCATTTGATGAAACACCTGCACCTGCAAATTCTAAAGTATTTCCATTTCCACTTTTATCAAATACTTCAAAGTCATTATCATCAATCGTTACACCTTGATAATCATAGTAACCAATTAGACTTGATGATAAATTATTTATATGATAAACTCTAAACAATTCACCAGCTGGCATTATGGAACCTGAAAATGCAGTTGCAGATTCTGAAGCTTCAAATTTTACAGTAGCAAGATTTTGGTAATGACCAGAAGCTTTAATTCCATAAATTGACGCTGAAGTTGAATTATTTATTATTGTATATTGACTTGAACCATAAGACCAATCACCAATATTACCAGCATCATAATTAACTTCAGCTGTAGGAGCCCAATACGATTGAGATGCCTTTAATATAATTCTTCTATATTCACTTGAAGTATAAGCTGGTTCTAAAATACTACTACTATAAAAAGCTCTTTTTGGTAAACAAAAACCTAAATTATTATTTTGGGTAGGATTACGATTTTCCCAATTTATAGATTGGGATGGAATACTACTTTTTATTAAATATGAAAGATAAACAGAACTACTATAATTAAAAAATGGTTTGTTATGAGCATGATATTTATTTGTGAATTGACTCATATATCTATTATGTGTACCTGATATTTTTTCGGATGTGTGTTTATACACCACATTAAAACCATCGTGTTGAATTAATTCAACTCCTTCTTTACCCAAATTAACAGGCATAGAAGGGGCATAATTTTTACCTAAACCAGGTGCAGATGCTGTTGATTCAGTTTGTCCATCAAAATATAAGAATTTTTCATATGGTGTAAAACTATTTATTTCTGCATCTATCTTATTAAATAAAGTTTTTCTATAATCTATAACTGCATCTGAATCAGCATTAAAAGAAACACCATCAGCTGATAGCGACCTTGATATATTAGAATAATGTCCTTGAATAGTTTTAACTTTGTTTTTAAAGTTTACAAGTTTTCTTTTAGCAGAGCCGAAGAATGTGTGATTTTCAAATTCATTAAAATCTACTTTTAAATTTGGATAATTATATGAACTTCCAGAATAAATATTATGAAGTGAATTTTGAGATAAAGAACTACTTAATTCATTAAAACTTTGAAAAGTTGCATCTTGTAATCCTTGTGTATTTGACCAATTTTCTGTAGAATCAATCTCTAAACCTTGTGCTGTTTCTAGAACTTCAGGTTCTTCAATATAATATATATCTACTTTTTGTGTTGCTAATAATTCTTTATCTAAAGTAACAACATATTGATTATATATATCATTAGATAAAGGTTGATAGAGTTTTAAAATTACAGATTGATTATTTTCCCCATCACTAAATTTATCCAAAGTATAATTGACAATAGGTACATTTTTACCTAAACCTAAATTTAAAACCCAGTTATAATTTTCTGTTAAGCTTCCATCACCTAACTCAGAGGGTTTAGTGAGCTCATTTATAAAAACACTATTTAGTTCTATTGGATTTGATAATAATTTTAATCTTACTTCTAATCTTGTTGGAGATATTTCTCTTATTATAAATCTATCATTAATTATATGGTTGTTATAAAAATCTTCTACAGGTCTTGGGGTAACACCTTCATCCGAAGCTCTCGGAATACTATCTATTATTCCATCATTAACCAACGAATTTATATAATTATAAATATCAGGCCTACCAACTGCAGACCATTGCAATGAATCACTTGCATTTATTTCACCGTGAATATCATCAAAATCACCCACTATATCAAACTCTTCTTGAAATTCTGGAAATGGTAATGTTTCTAAATCATTTACTAATGCTACTTTTGGTTTGTGTTGTTTTAACACATCCAATTTTAATACATAATTGCCTTCTTGTAATTCATTTGAAGCTAATATTTCATTCGGTTTTATATAAAGACTATTATCTACTTGATTTGTGTAAACTGTAAATTGGTTATTTTCAGGAAGTAATATATCAGTTATACCATCAACAGTTCCTGTATTTTGTACTAATAGAGAATTAGAATGATTTGTAGAATAAAAAATAGCAAGTGAACCATCTCGTGTTCTCACTATAGTATCTGTTAAGCCATCCTGACTCTGTGAAAATATAGTTACTCTAAAATAGGTATTTGTTTCACTACCAGAAAACGAAGGATTTACCTCATTACCAGCTGGAGCTATTATACTATAATCATTACTATTAAAATTATTTTCTACATTAGCCATTTATTATATTGCCCCCTCTATATCACTTTTTTGAGGTCTCTTAATATAAGAATCCCTTCGCATTGGTTGACCTTTTTCTCTTTTACTAATTTTATAATCACCAATTAACATACCTTTATTTTGATTGCCACTTGAGTCATAAACAACTTTTGTTGTTCCATTGGCTGAATTTAATTCTATTTTACAACTTTGTTTTAAAATTACATCTGAATTATCACTTATAAATATCTGTCCGACTGAACTTTCCTCCGAAAAACAATAATTTCTATCTGAATCCCAATCTTTACAATTCCAATATCCATCTTCATTTAAATCATTATAAGGATGGAAATCAGAACCATCAGTTGTTACTCTATCTTTAATTCCTAAAAGTCTATTCATATCATAATCACCACTATTAAAAAATCTTGTTTGTTCTAAATCATAATTTTGAATTGTTTGACCTAATTCATCATTATCTCTCGCATCAAGTAAAAATTTTTCATCTATATAATCAATTGTATCTATCTTACCTCCACCAAGTACATCATATATACTTTTACTATATTTTGAATTTTCATCAATTCCACCTATTATTGGAACTGTGTTGGGCCATGGAAGAGTTGCAAAATCATCTCCACCCAACTCCCCAAAATCAGGATATTCATTCATAGGTATATCTAAAAATAATCTACACTTTACAAATTTCCAGTGGACAGGTTGTATCTTTCGAAGGTTATTCGTTTTAACAGTGTGTTTAAATATAACTGCCTTTATAGTTTTTATACCAGGTGTTCTATAGGTATGAGTTAAACCACGCTCTAAATCAGACATAATATATAAATTTTGATTTTGCCTATCAATTAATTCAAATGTATTTTGTGGCATATCATTAATAAAATCCTTGTTATCTCTAATGATATTATTTTTATCATCCCAATTAAGTACATAAAATTTAAAATCAGTATTTGGAGTCCGATAGGTGTCGGTATTATTCCACATTATACCAGAACTAACTCTATGGTGTGATATATAAAAATTCAATTCTACTTCACCTGGAGTCGAAGCTATTTTTGCCCTCATTCCTCCAACAGAGCTGTTACCGTTATCTCTTTGATAAGCTTGTAAATCAATATTTGGTATATCATCTGAAGTATAACCGAATGCCTTGAATCCTTTTATTGTTAAATTTGTTACTGGTTCGAAATCTTTTATGATATTTTCTAGATAAGTTCCCGATTCATTATTTAGATTGTTTACTGCTTTATAAGGATTTTGTTTTAAAAAACTCTTCATTTGTAAAAGTTTATTGGAAGAGAATAAATTAACACCAGAATCTAAAGGTGTTTCAATACTACCAGATATTGCAGAAGCTTCAGCTGACAGTGATTGGCTTGCTAATCCAGGTGATGTTTGAATGGTTAAGGTCAATTCAGTAATTTTAAATGCTGCTGCTTCTGCTCCACCGCCACCACCATCACCTGTTTTTGTTTGAGCATCTGAATAATCAAAGGTCTGTTGATAAAGATGACCGTTACCATTTTCGTCATATAAAAGTGAGCTATCGATTTCATAAACATGATACCTTTTTTTTCGTGTATCCGTTCCCCACCATCTATCAGCATTACCAGAAGTTTTAATAACAATATAAATCTTTTGACCTGAGGTCATAAATGGTGATGCATCACCTTCATGGTCAACAGGTTGAAATGCCTCAGTAGGTTCAAAGTTATTATTATCATTAGTAAACTCAATTCTTTGTGTATCAGCTAATGTACCTGATAACCCTTTTAGAATCTGTTGGTCCTTGAGAACTCGACCAGGACTTTTACCTTCTCTTAAACCACCTGATTTATAATCAAAAAATAGCCAATCGTTATCTAGTGTGTTTTTAATGTTGGAGAAGCTATCAGACATTGGGTTACCATCATATGCATATGAATCAAATATCCAGGCCGATGTTCTAACATCTTTTATCCAATGACTAATACCTGCATTTGTAGATACAATACCATCAATTTCTATATAAGAAGTACCACTAAATTGAATCTGTTCTTTTACCATCAACCGATTAATTGGGTCGTCAGTAACTACAGTATACAAAGCTTTCTTATCAAATTTATCATATTCTGGAGGTAGGCCATCTGTTTTAAAATAATCTTCATTTTTCCCTACCTCGATATCATCATTGTATACATACTGACCATTTTGTCCAGTAGCAGGTTTATTCGTGTGCATTGCTTTTATTCTATATGGCATTAAAATGCTCCATCGTTAGTTCCGGGGTCTGTTTTTGCTCTCATTGAATCTCTTGTTCTTTTTAATTCACCTGTTTTATTATCAAAAGTAGGTTTAAAATCACTTAACGCAAAACCAATATTATTATTACCACTCACATCGTCAAATGCTCTAGTACCTTGTCCAGCAAACTCTTGTGGTGTAATATTAAATTTTAATGAAGCATCTTCAAAATCTTCACTTGTTATTGGAGCTGTCTGGTCTCCAGGGTCAAAACCTTCACCATCTTTCTTTGAACCAAAAGGTGTATTACCATATGGATATATCTCACTACCACCTGTTGTAATAAAATGCCCCCATTTATCATATTTAGGTAAAACAGGATAATAATAATCATATAACCATCCTTGTTCAGATGTGTGGTCTACTATTGGAGTTTCACCTAATTCCTCTAATACTTTAACTTTAAAATTACTTATCGTAATAGTTTCTTCTGGTGCTCCTGAACAATCACCTTCTGTTCCATCATTCCAACAATCTGGTGTTCTTCCAATTTGTATTCTATTAAAATTGTAACTATCGGTATATGGATTTACATTAGAGTATCCATAATCGTTAGTTGAGTTAGGGTCAATCTCTTCACTCCAATATGATGTGTTACTTCCAAGATACATTCTTATTTTATTTTCACCTACTTGCCAACCAACTCCATCATTTACTTCTGAAGTATTAACATAATTTATAAACCCTTCTCTATCATTTAATCCTGTAGTTATTTCTACATAATTTACAATCCAATCAAGACTTGTAATTGTTGCAGTAAATTCTATATAAGCATCTACTTTTCCATTATCAAGAGTTGGAAGGTGTCTCATGTCAAGTGATTTAATGTCGAATTCTTGCATTAATTGATTATAAGTTTGCTGATGAACCTGAAATGTACCACCATCCCAAGTTGCAGGTAAAAAAGATAGATTAATTCCCTCTCTTTTAAAAATAGAATAATCTTCTGGTATTATATTTTTCCAATATTTTTGATTATTTGGTATACCACTATCATAGCTTAGGCAATCTCCTATCAGGATTGGGTCTTCATAATCTGTATATTGAAAATCTTCAGCTGGTATAGTTCCTTCTTGTAACATAACCCAATCTATTTCTAACACTTGATTGGAAGGATAAGAATCAGAAGAATTTCCATCAGCACAACCTGCTCCACCAGTACAACTGATTTTGTCCGAGTCACCACCTGGGGAAGGTGTATCATAACAATACATTCCATAGGATTGTTGTATTCTTATCAATTCATCATTATAATTAGCTGTAAAGGATATAGATTTTTTTATAAATTCACCTCCGCTATCATCGAGGGTTAAATTATGAGACTGACCATTCTCATCTTTAGAACCACTCCAAGTACTACCACCAGCTTCTTCTGGTGGTAAATAAAATGCAACTGATGCTCTATGACCATTTGGAGCTTGGTTAAATTTATATCTGATTGTAAATGTATAATCTTGTCCTGCTACAACAGGAGGACGATTAGATGTTTGTGTTAATTGAATTGCACTCCATTGAGATGCCATTTGTGTAGTTATATTTGCTACACCACCCGAAAATGTAATATCAGGAGCCTCACAATTACGACCAATGTTCCACGACTCACTGCCTTGTTCAAAATCTGAATTTTTAATTATATTTTTAATATTAAGTTCTGAAGCTTCATCACAAGGAAATCCTAGCATCTCTACCATTGATTTTGGTTTATCAAAATATCTTATATTTGTTAAATCAGAGTCACCAATACTCCGGCCAAGTTCTTTCTCTAAATCATCTAAACCATTATAAATTAATGTATCATCATTCTGAGAATATGGGTCACTAAATCTTTCAAGTTTGAATGGTGGTAACAATTGTAAGTAATCGTCATCAACATCTTCCATTTTTTTCAATGCTAATTCAGTTTTTAATCTATCACCTTTTCTTAAAAATTTTGTATCTATTTGAATATCATCAGTAACAAATCCAAGTTGTCTTTTTACTGTTTTATAATAAATACTTTCTTCATTTAAACCACCTACAACAGGTAAGGTATTTTTATATGGTATAAGTGAAAAACCTGCTTCACTATTAAAATATTTAAATTCTTCATCTAATCCCTCATTGACATTTATTCTTATGGTAAATTTTTGATTATGAATTACACCTAATGAAGCATCTTGTGAAAGTAATACTTCTGGACTTATTCCTATTGGTCTTATTCTTAACATATACCCAGTAACTTCAAAAATACCTGAATTTTCGTATGTATGATTTGCAGTAGTACTATTATCAATTTGATATGGTTCATCTACAAAATCTTTTGCTGAACCATCACCCCAATCAACATCATATAAATAAAAGAATCCTTTCTTAAAATCATTATATAGGATATTTTTACCCTTGAAATTACTCGGTTTTCCATCGACATCAAATAGTTTATCAATATTATATCTTGGATAAAAATAAAATTGTGCTTCTACTGGGGCAGTTGTACTTTCATATTCTATAGGTTGTAAATATTTATCATAATATTCTGTCAATGAACCTATACCATATACATTAGCTGATTCTTTAGCTCTAACATCAACATCTGGTATAAAATCATATCCTTCTGTAACTGACATATTATCAATAAATACTTCACCATGATTTGTATTTTTTGTTACTCCATCTTCTTGCCATAAATTAGCATTAGTCCATTGTATAAAGAAATATAAATGGTCCATATCTTCTGTATCCGGTAGATAATGAGAACCGTCCATTGCAAATGTGAATTCCATTTTCTCCCATTTTTTCAATGTAGAATTTTGAAATACACCTGTTCCTGATGAGTAATATTCGTTTCTCCCTTGTGAATTATTATCACCTTCTGCAAATATATAAGCATCATTATAATGCTGTAAGTGGCTACCCTGTGCAACACCCGCCTCTATTGCAGGATAATTTTTAGTGTCTGATACATCACCTTCAACATTTTCTGTCATCATCCAGAAACTTACTTTCAATGAACTATATGGATTCACTTTTTCATTGTCTTTACCTCTGGTTAATATCTTTATATGTTGGTTTAATTTTACATATTGGTCAGTTTCTGAATAATTTAATGGAAACTCTGAATCGTCTGGGCCCCATGGTCTTGCAGACTTGCTTCCAAGACTACCATCGTTTCCAGTCCAATAATTATGTGTTGATTTCATCCACAAACATCTTCCATGTGAATGACACTTATTAGAAAATATCCATCTTGGCCATTCGTGGCCTATATCAGTATCACAATCCAAATTGAGTTGGGTATCAATTAAATGGCCAACTTGTTCGTAACAATGGCCATTCTTTGTATCACCTGAAATTTCGCGTGTGCCTTCAGGGCCATCATTGTTCCAAACGCAGCTCATCCAATCTCCAAATCCTGTTGTTCCATCATCAGTTAAATCACCATATCCATTATCTGTACCTTTAAAGGAAAAGTTATCTCTATCATATGCATCTTCAGGGCCTAAGTCTCCCTCATAATCATCGCTACGATATATCATAGCGTTTTGTGACATTTCTGTTATTGATGATGCATCATATGTACCATGGGTTAAACCCCCATGCAATTGACCAGGTGCGTCTACATCGTCAAACACTTCACCTTGACACACAGCCCATGCATAATTATCATAATCTTTCCAATTCTCCATATTATTCTTTGCTTGATATCCTCCATCATTCCAAATATAAGGTAAATAAACAGGTCTCGTGTTAGCCCATTGACAACTTGGATGATAAGTTTCCCAACCTGCGTGTTTAATACAATTTCCTTCGTATGGAACTTTACCTTCATCTTTACAAGTTTGTACAAACTTCGCGTCGA
>Ga0098061_1000912_pt1 | contig 14471 bp, 3 predicted proteins | sample 22_taG_FD_92579 | JGI IMG/M metagenome (GOLD analysis project Ga0098061, IMG submission 92579) | Marine viral communities from the Subarctic Pacific Ocean - 22_ETSP_OMZ_AT15343 metaG | ecosystem: Environmental > Aquatic > Marine > Oceanic | place: Subarctic Pacific Ocean | collected 2015-01-20 | reverse complement strand
TAGATTCTACAGTTTTAGATAAAGCAGAAAATAAAATAGAGTTTATTTCTCATGTTATGGCTAATATGAAACAAAGAGTAAATGCTAAGCAAATTAATAAACCCATTAATACAGAGATTAATACTACTCCTTTCTCTGGATCTAATATTTCTTTTACCTGGTTTGGTAAAAAGTATACAGCATCAAATAATTATAATAATTTTCTCTTTGATTCAGCTATTAAAACTAATATAAAAACTAATCAAGACAATATTTTTGAAAGCCCTGATGTCTTTTTAGCTACAGATGTAATAGGACAAGACACAAAAACTACCAAAGAAAGAAGAGAAAACGAACAAAAGAAAAAATTACCACCAACTGACAATCCAAATAATACATTCTTTAGTCTAGTCCCAGAAGATTATGTACCTCTACCTGGATATGATATAGAAGCAGAAAAAGTATATATTGAAAAAACAATAGGTCTTTTTCCTGTAGATATTATTGATGGGTATATAGAAATTGGTAAAACTAAAGGAAGAAGAGCTACAGGATTATTTAAAAAAGGACTTGTAGTATTATCTAGAATGGGTTCAAAAGGAGATGGTGCTCATGAAGCTTATCATGCTATTGAAGAATTACATCTTACAGAAGCTGCTGTTAAAAATTTAGATAAAGAAACTATTGAATTAGGATTTATTCCTACTAATAAAGATATAGCAGATATTAAAAATATATTTCCTGGCTTTACTACTGAACAGGCAAAAAGAAGATTTTATAAAGAAGTACGAGCGGAAGGTATGAGGGCATTTCAGATATCAGATGGAGCTACAATATTTAATAAGAAGACTAAAAAGTGGTATACAAAACTATGGGAGTGGATTAAAGCAGTTATATTTAATAGGCCTACTGTAGATAGATTATTTAGAAATATAGACAAAGGAGTTTATTTCGCACGCGAACCATTATCTTCAAACTTAAAAAGACTTACTGAAACAAATGCTATATTCTATAATACATTAGATGATGAATTTGGTGATAATTTAGAAAGTACTTTAAATGGACTTACATATCTTTTATTAGGAGCAAAAGAAGGTGCTTTAGCAGATATAGATTCTATGGAAGAACTTACAACTAGGTTAGCTCAAGGAACAGATAATTTAGAAACAATAGTGAGATCATATGAAGATTATTATAAAGAAAAAGATCAGAAACTTGCCGCTAATTGGGGCCAGGTCTTAGAAAATTTACCAGCTCTTAAAGAAGAAATTATTAGTAATCTTGGTTCTTTATCTTTAAAATATAATGAAGACGATCAAAAAAAGAATAAGGATATACTAGCTGCAACTAAAGCATCTTTTGAACTTGCTTCTAAAGAAAATGCTAATTTAGCTACTAAATTGTTTTTATATTTTGTTCCTAAATTACAATCTACTAATCTCATAGATGGTAAGTACGATTATGTAATGAATAATTTCTTAAATATACCAGAATTTGAAGATTCTACAGCTTTCTTTCAATCTATACAAAACGCAATGGCGGATTCTGAAGGTTATTATCAAGTATTAGAGGGAGAAAATAAAGGACCATGGGTTAGTCCATATGAAATAATGATAAGTAAACTTAGAGCATTATCTAAAACTATACCTTCAGCTAAGTACGTAGAAAATAAATTAGAGAGTGGATCAGAACAGTTACGTACAAGTTTTGAGGTTTCTTTAGGTTTACAAACTCTAAATCATACCGCTTCAGATTTCAGAGGTGGTCAGGGTAGAATGAGTTGGAGAACTAATATTGGAGTACAGGCCAATCATACAGCACAAAGATTAAGAACAGAATGGAAGCAAAATTTTAGAAGAACAGGATTATATGATACAACTAAAGAAGGAATAGTAGCTAGTTTACCTGAAATAGCAAAAATAGTAAGTATATGGTCAACTTGGAAGAAAGGTATAAATAGAGAGTTAAAACAAAATAATGGCAGACTTACTGATTCTTTACTTCAAGAACTTATTTCTCAATTAGGAATGATTGGTGTTCGTATGAGTCCTGAAGGATTAAAACATTTTATGTTAACTAGTTCGCATAAAAAATATATTAAGGATAAAGAAGCAGAGTTTCAAAAATTTGTTATAAAACAAGGGAGAGAACCTTCAAAAGAAGAGAGTTTAGAATTAGAAGATGTGGTAATGGGTAAACTATTTAGAACTACAGCTAATAAGATCAATAAAGTATTTGAAAGTATAGCACAATCATCATCTAAATTTGATCAGTTAGATTTTGAAACTAACAATCCTATACATGATGAAAGAATAATTATGAAACTCGCTAGATCTGAAGCTCAATTTAATACAGTATTTTCAGAAAATACAGTTAAGGCGGGTAATAAAACATATTGGGGACTGTCTTTAAATCACTATATGTCTCAAATTATTAATTCTTTAAAAGGAAGTTCATGGGAAGCAATAAAATTACAACAAAGTGTATTTCATAAAGGATCTAAATGGTTAAGAAATTTAAGAGAAGATGTTATTAGAAATAATGTTCGTATAAATCTATTTAATACATTTAAGAGAACAGGTTCGTCTTTAGTTAAAAAATGGCATGAAATGGAACAACCTGATGAATTAGCTTATAGAATAAATAAGTCTTTAGCTGGGGAATATAATGGGCCTTCATATGCTGATAAGCCAACTAATTATACAATAAGTGGACTCCCACAAATCGATTTAACAGGAATGACTATTGATATTAATACAGATGATAAAATTACTATACCTGGATCTGTTTCTGATTTATTTTCAAGATATTTTCAAGATGAATATACAAGAATAGCACAAACTGAAAAGCAATTATTTGGAGATAATAGACTGGATGATAATCAATTATATGTGTATTATCATTATAAAATGAATAAAGGTAAAAAGGATAGAACAAAAGCTAATGCGCTAAAACTATATGCTTTTCCTAATACTAAAAACTGGAATGTAAATATATTTAAATCAAATGGTAGAACATATACTAACTTACCTGATTTAGATTTAGTAAGAACTAATATAGATAAAGATTTAGTAAGGGGTATACATGAAGAAGTAAAATATGCATTAGATACAGGAATTATTCACTATAATAAAGCGGGAGACCTTGTTAATAATAGTATAGATCCAAAATTATTACAACCATTTATAAATAGATATGGATCTGTTGAGGGTGGTATATATGGTGCTATGGCCCATTATACAATGCAGGAAATAATTGCAAATCAAGAGTATTATAAATTATATTTTGGTGATCCAGCATTTTATAAATCATTACCAGCTATATTAAAACGTACACCTGAAATTATAGCAACAGGACAAAAACTAGCTAGTATAGTTAGAGAATACTTTACTGCAGCAGTAGTTAATGATGTAGAAAGAAAAAGTAAAAACTATGATATTTATGTAGACAGTTTTAAAAACCTCTTGAATAAGAGTTTAAAGGATATAAAAGAAATGCTCCGTCCATATCTTAATGTAAATACTACTGATGCTCAAGCATATATTACTTTAGAAAGATGGAAAGAATTAATGAGAGGATTAAGAAAGTGGAAAGATAAAATGGAACCTGCATTTCAGAGACTCTTAAGAGGTAAAGGAACTGATTCAGATATGAAAATGATTATAGCACAACCTCTTAAAGGAATGTTTTTTGGGTTACGTCCTATTAAATTAGGTAAAATCTCATTAATGGTTCCTACATATCTAAAATACTCTCAAGCGGTTTTATTTCCACAAGTTACAAAAGAAAATTCAGAACTTAGATCTATTTATGACAGTATGGTAAACCAAAAAGTAGATGAACTTATATTTCTATCTGGAGTAAAAAATGGAGCTTTATCTCCTATAAATTTATTTAGTGATAAAGAACATACTCAGTTAAATGAAGGAGAGAATCTTAAATTTAATAAGATGAAACTTGAAAATAGATTTTGGAAACTACAACAAGATTTAAGTCCTCATGAAGCAAATAAAACTTTAGAAGGGAGTCAAGTTCAAAAAAATATACTTGCAGTTGATTTAACTACTACTACAGAATTTAGAGGTGAAGAAGTTCCTACATCTAAATTAGTAGAATTATTTCATAAATCTACTAGTGATAAGTCTAGAAGAGGCCGAAATAAATTATTAAGAGAACTTAAAGCAGTATATGATGATACAAAAAATGTTTTTCACATTGGCAATATAGAAAAATTAATGGAAATGGTTGTAAAATCAATGGAAAAAACATCAAACGGTATACCTGATAATATAAAAGAATCTTTATTACAGTTTAGTACTCATATAAATCCTATAAATAAAAAAGAATATAAGGTATTAAAGAATCCTTTAGATGGACATCCATTTAGAAAACGTATTATGCCTGTCTTATCTTCTATTGTTCAAAAAGCTACTGTAGATTTAGAGACACCAGGTGGAGCGTATATTCAAGTTTCAGGTCTAGGCCATAGAAATAAAAAATTATTTACAGATTTAACTAAAAAAGAACAATCAGGTATTGAATATATTAGAGAAGAAGAAGTATTGAGTGGGCCTACTATGAAAGATGGTAAAGTACAAGCTGCTACTATTTTTCTCCCTCATTATTTTAAAAAAGCAATACCTAATTATAGAAACATGTCTCGTGAAGAGATAGGACAATATATTACAGATAGCCGTTTATTAGAAGGAGTATCTTATAGAATTCCAAATCAGGGTTATGCTTCAATTGATGCTTTTGATGTAGGCGGGTTCTTACCTCAATCTGTAGGAGATCAAGTTGTGGTATATAATGATCTAACTGCTAAAACAAGTGCTGATTTTGATATTGACAAGTTGTATCTTTTACTACCTTCTTTTGACGTTGATAAAGAGACAGGTAAAATTAGTTATGTAGAGTATGATGAGTCGTTACCTATGGAAAAGAATTCTTTAAAAGCTTTAGACAATTATAGAATAGAGATCTATAGAGCTCTTTTAATGGCTCCTCATAATTTTGTAGAGCTTATGACTCCTCTTGATTATTCTAGTAATCAACGTAAAAGAATGGCAGGTTTAGTTGTAATGCAAGAAAATAAAGATATGTTAGTAAATAAAGGTGTTTATAAAAAGCTAAATACTATGTTTACTAATAAAGATCCTAATTTTGCGGATGAGGTATATGAAGCAGTTGATGTACAAAATAATTTAGGTATGTTACTGCCTAGTTATTATATGGACACTAAGGTGAGATTCAGTGGAGGTAAAGCAGGTACTGGGCAAAAGTCTAATCATTTAGTAGATCTTCCTATGAGACAATGGAATCCTAATGGTGAGCCCCTTACTTTAGATTATTATATTGGAATAGGTAATCTTGTTGAAAAAGATGGAACTAAGTTAACAACATTTTCTAGCCTTAAAGATGTAAATGATGAAAGTATACCTCAAGTATTTAATGGTAGACTTAGTGGTTATTTAGATATTGCAAACGATCCGTGGATTTTTGATTTAAATAACAATACATTAACAGCTAATTTGGTTTCGATGTTAGATGCTGCAGGAGTTGATCCAAATTGGGTAGACCTGTTTATTTCTCATCCAATTTTAAAAGAGTTTGTACGTTTAACTAAAAATTCTCAAGGTAATACTGCAAATAGAGAGTTACTTAAAGTAGGAAATAAGTATGTAGTAGTAGAAGACTATTTAGAAAATAAGGTAAAATCGGCTCTTAAAGAAGTAGGTATAGAGTTTGATAAGGATGATATTATATCTTTAGCAGGAGCTAGAGTAGAGAAATATTTAAGCTTTGATCTCCTTAAAGAAGCATTAGTTTATAATTATGATGATACAGAGAATAAAATAGGTAAAAAATTATTTCCTGCCCAGATAGCTTATACAGTTTTAGAGACGTTTAAATCATTTCAAAGTGATGCTAAAGAATTAAATAGAGGAGTTTTAGCAACTAAAAATGATGTTAATGGACCCGCGGGAGGATTGATTGAGTCTGTGGTAGTACAAAACAAAATAGATGAAGTAAGAGAAATTGCACAAAGTCCATACTCAGTATCTAAGATATTAGGATTTGACTCTAAAATTATGGAAGGGACAATGGAACATACGTTCTTTAATAATGGCGCTAAATTGATGTTAGAATTATTTGGGCCTTTGACTGTCCAAGCTACTCCAGCTTTCTTATCTGCCTTAACTGATATATCTAATCAATTAGGTAAAGCGAGACTAACTGATCCTAAACTAGCTGCAATTATAGCTGATGAATTATATGCTGCTTTAGTAAGCAAATCAAGTTATGGTAAATCACGGTCTCAATTGAGTACTTTATTCTATGGTAAAAGTTCTGTGGCATATAAAGTTTCTGAACTTAAACTTAGTGGGCAAAAATTTAATAAGAAGTTACAATTTTTTCTGGACTTTCTACAACCTGTTATCCAAGAAGATACTCAAGTTTCTTTTATAGTAGCGGATAATATTGGAGCAAAAGAGAAAACTATTTATAATAAATTAGTTCAAGGATTTAGGGAGGGGCTAAATCATTCGGATGAAAAAGTTAAAAAAATATTCGAGGATTTAGTGCACTATGCTTATTATACTTCAGGTTTTAAAACAAACCTTACTGCTATACATGAGTATATACCTTATGAATATGATTCTGAAATTATGAAACATGGAGAGTTTTTACAAAATGCGCGTATTGCGTCTTCTGTAGATAAACAAGGATTAGAGTATAATACTGATTATTTTGCATCCGCTATTGATGAGGTTTATTTAAACAATACTCATAATAGACAATTAGTACCAGTTCTTAGAGAAGAAGACAAAAAGAAAAGTAGTAAAGAGGATTTAAAATCTTATGTATATAAAGGTAAAAAGACATCTGTGGTTACAAAAATTAGAACATCCAATCCTAAACTTCAGATAAGAAAAGAAGATAATGATATAACTTATAGACCTTATATAACATATAGAAATAAAGATGATGATCAAGTATATACATATAAATATGCAGGACAAGATAATAAACAAGTAGGTACTTATATAATTGTTCCTAAACGTGGATTAAGACGAGGAAAACATCTTATAAAAGAATATTATTTTGATTCTGATAAACCATCTGCTTTTAAAGAAAATCAATTACCGTTCGATAAACCTCAAGAAAAAGAAATACTGGGTATAACAATACTTGCAGAAGACGAGACTAGCAGAATTAAAGTATCTTCTAGTGATGAAACAGGATATGAATCCACAGATAAAATCGAAATACTTGAAGATCCAACCATAGAAGAAAATGAAGAAGAAACAGAGGGAGGAGGAGAAAATGATGATTATCTAGATTTTAGTGGTACATCCGAATCTTATCATTTAGATAAAAAAGCAACCTTAAAGGAAACTATAGATCAACTTACTGAAATATCTGATAGAGTTACAGAAGAAGGAAGTAGATATATTTATAAGGGAGGAGGTCTTACAAGATTTATAAAAAACAAGTTAATGGATAAACAAGATCTTACTTTAGATCAAGTCAATCTACTAAATGATTATATAGTTGATAGAGAAGATTTATTTGTAGGAAAAAAACTGCCATTTATAGCACAATCGTTGGTATATGAAGCACTACAGGCTAATGCAGACTATCTTCAAAAAGCTAATGTACTTGATAAAGCAGCAGATGAAAAACTAGATAAGTTTTTACTTAGTGAGTTAAAGAAATATAAAGTTGAAAGTGCACCTACAACTTTAAGAGCTATAAAAGAAAAATATGGTACAAATGCTTTAGGAGTAGCAGATATACTACATAAAACATTACATTATGTACAAAACCCACAAGATAGAGACAGAATTGTAATACCTGAAGAGTTTGGTCATTTCTTTACAATATTAGCAGGACCTAGAAATCGTGTAGTTCAAGATATAGCTTCCAAAATAGAAACTTGGGATAAATATAATGAGATATTCAATGATTATAAAAGATTAAAGAACTATCAAAAGAAAGATGGGACACCTGATACATTAAAAATAAAATTTGAAGCTATAGGTAGATTAATAGGAGAAGCAATTGTAGCTAGAAATGAAGATCGTAAAATTAGTGTAAAAGATTGGTTAATGAATAGAGCTATGGATTTAATAGATTGGATACTTAGTATCTTTAAAGCTATTAAAAATCCTGTACCACTTGATATACTATCAGATAGAATTGCACAAGAAGTATTAGCAGGTAATATGGGTAAATATACTGATATATATGATAAACCACATGAGACAGAATATAAGTTAGTAAATTATGAAAAGACAATAAAGAATTATCCTGAAGCTGCAACTCTTATAAGTATAATGAGTGAATTTGGTGCTTCTTTAACAGGATCATTAGCTCTTAGAAAACAAGGTATGTTATTTAGATCAGATAATGAAACTCTTCATGATTTTGATTTTAAAATAAATCATAAAGTATGGAAAAAACAAGGTATGGAAAGTTTTATAAATAAAATCCAAAAAATTATACCTGAATTAAGAACTTTTAATAAATTTGTAGGTACATCAGGTGATACAGTTTATAATTTAACAATTACAAAAGATGAAGCTTTACATAATAAGTTTGCAGAATTAAAAGGAGATTTTACTCAAAGATTGGATCAGTTAACTTCTGACGAAAGAGATAATCTGATCTTAATAGATTTCTTTTTCCAAACTACTCCATTCAGAACTATACCATTTAAAAGTTTTGTTCATTGGGTAGATACATGGGAAGCTAAAATGAATTTAGCTAGGTCTAAAGATATATATGATTATCAAATGTGGGAAACAACTATGCCAGATGTGAATACTAATAAAGATTCTAGATTTATATTCTATAGTTTACCTACTAAAATAAGTGTGAGAACAGACGCAAAAAAATATCTTGAAAGAGCTACAAAAGATAAAAATCTTAGATATTATAAAGGATCTTTTTATGGATTAAAATATGATTTAGGTAAATCACAGTTAGCACTTAGAGATATAAATAATAGTTATTTTGATGGAGCACGTGTACTTTATTTAAAAAATCAAACATTTGCTCAAACTGTTCAAGCAGTAGTTCAAATAGATCCAACAGCTTATATTCAGGCAGAAAAAGCTAATCAATATCGAAGAACAGGTATACAATTAGATATATTTGAAGCTATGGAAAAACAACAAACACCATATGATCCTAGAGTAGATAAAATTACATCTATAAAAGTTCCTATAGTTATGAAAAAACCTGTTGATTTAAGTACTGATATAAATAATTTTATTAATGACATGTCTATTTTTTATGAGGCTATTGTTGACTTTAATTCTTATTTAAAATTATCAGATCTTAAAGTTGCTACTATGAAAGCTATGGATATGATAAATACAGCTTATAAAACATCAGATAATGCTGTTATGGATGCTCTTTCTGAAGTAGAAACAGATATAGATATCGTATTAAATAATGTATCAGATAATTTAGGTGTGGTTTATGAACAATGGGCTAGTGCTAATAATCAAGATCAGACATATATACAAAAACTACTTGATTTATATGGATTTAGAAAAGGGATAGTTAGAAGAGAAGGTAAAATGCCTCGTTTCAAACCTATGCGAGAATGTAAATAATAAAAAAATGGGCTGTAAAACAGTAATAACAAATCTTAAAGGCAAAAAAGTAGATAGTACATTATTGCCAGAATTAGAAAAGCATTATAGAGAATTAGGTAATGAAGCTTTAGCTGTGGAATATTATGAATTAATATTTCCACAACAGTTTGGACAAGGTATAACTTTCTTTAGTAAATTTATGGCTAAAAAGTTAAACTTAGCTACAGATAAAACATTTTCTTGGAAAAATGAAGCGCATGTAGAGGAAGCAATACAAAAGGGTTTATTAAATCAAACTACTAATGAGCCTACACTTAAGACAGCATTAGAATTGATTGATGAATATTTAGCAAGTCAACAATATACACTTGAAGGAACTACTTCAGTTTTATTAGATGCAGTTAATGTTTCTAAAAAAACTCTTGATCGTATTATAGAAACTTTAGAAATCTCAATTGTAAATTTAAGTAGAAATGTTTTAGATCCTAAACAATTAAAAGCAGAAGAGAAAGACTTAGATAAGTTTATGAGTACTATACGTAATTGGATTAATGTACAACCAGTTATGGGTGTTTACGAATATGTAAATAGAGCACTAAAAGATACTACTGATGTTAAAAATATGGTTAAAGCTAAAAAGAAAGCAGCTGAAAGCGGGACAGCTTCTGTAAAAGATATGATAACTCTTTCAGATTTAGACAAGTTTAGAAACTATATAGATAGATATATAGATATTAAGGAAGTACAGAAGTTATTAGGTGAAGATAATCCTTTAAAATTAGAAGATGATAAATTACAAAGTCTTCAAAAAAGCGTTACAGAAGTAAATAAGAATAGAGACTATGTAATGAAATACTATAAACAACAGGGTCATCATTTATATGCAAATTTATTAGCTCCTTACAATAAACGTATAGTAAAAAAACATAGAGAAGCTTTAGAAGCTGCTTGGAAGAAAAATAATCCAGAGAATACAGGTAAAACAGCTAAGGACCAAATGAGTATGTGGGTGAGCGAGCAATTAAAAACTAGAGATGCGCAAATACATAACGAAGCAGTTAAACAAATTAAAGGATGGTTATTAAGTTGGGAATATGATCTTGATACGGTAGATATAAACTTAAAAACATTAAAAGATTCACCTGATGAACTATTACAACTTTTTTATATACGTCTTAGAGATGTTGAAGATAAAGTAGAAAGAAATTATTGGCAAGTATATGATGAAGGAGATAAGTTATTTAATGCATATAAAAAAGAAGTATTTGATTTACTTAATTTAACTACAGAAGGAAATGGAAGAAAGTTTTATAGTTATATACTTGAACAAGATAAAAAAGGAAATCTTACACAATTTTTTGTAGACGAATATCTTAGTACATGGGAAGAAGATTTTAAACAATTAGAATATGATGTACATAGATTAGAACCAGCGGAAAGAACTAGAACAATTAATGAATGGCATAATAAAAATTCAGTTAGAAAAGAAACAAGAACAGCATTAGGAGTTAAAAAAGTAATTTGGACACCTAATGAGACATATAAAAATCCTCAATGGGCTCAATTAGAGAAATTAAGAGCTGAAAAAGCTGATCATCCAATAGTAGCTTATTATGATTGGGCTATGATGGTTCATAATGAAGCAGACCAAAAATCACCTAAAAAATCAAGATTAGGAAAGAGACTTCCTGGATTAAGAAGTAATGTATTCGAAAGACTTAGAATACATAATATGAAAGAATGGCCTAAACTAGTAAAAGATTTAATATGGGAATCAGTATTTAGAACTAATATGGATACTGAAATAGGTGAAATAGGATCATTAGAAGATAAATATAAGATAGGCGAGAAACTTACTATTCAAAAAGTATTAAAAGTAGATGTAAGAAGAAATCCTGTTAAAGTAGTTCCGTTACATTATACCGAAAAAGTTAGACCAGAAGAACAATCATATGATGTACATAAGATGCTTTTATCTAGACATTATAATGCTTCAAATTTTTATGCTAAAATGAGAATAATGCCTGAGATTCAATTAGGATTACTTACAGGACAAGAACGTAAAATACAAAGATCTGATAGTGGTATTTCTCAAGTTATGCAGTTTTTTAGAAAAAAGAAAGCCGTCCCTGCTATGCAACCTGGAATAGAAAGTGGTAATTATGAAGCTATGCTTAAGTTTTATAATCAGTTCTATTATGGAGAAGAATTAAAAGAAATGAAGACTTTTTTAATTGGAGAAGGAATTAATATAGACTTAATGAGAGGTGATAGATTTATAAGTGATACATTATCTGAATTATCTTTAAATAAACTTTGGCAAAAATATGTTAATAGATATTATGCTTTAGTAGCTTTAGGATTTAATTGGTTATCTGCTTCAGCTAACTGGATATTAGGAGTTACATTAAGTATATCAGATGCAGTAGGTCAAGAATTTTATGGAAAAACAGATTGGACAATGGCTACTCTTAAATTTAATGCAGATATGCCATTTATTTTAAGAGATGCAGGAGTTAAAAGAGCTAGATCTAAAACTGCTTTGTTAATGAGAGAATTTACTGCTGACAATAGATTTCATGAACAACTTAATCCTGATTATAATTTAGCTAATAGAGCTCTTATGTTAACCAGAGGATTATCTTATTTTATGACTCAAGCAGTTGAATTTGCAAATCATGCTAAACCAATGTATGCTTATTTGAATAAGATTAAAGTTGTAGATAAACATGGTAAGTATATACCTTATTGGGGAATTGATAAACACGGTAATAAAAGAAGAGGATCTATGACAGTTGATGAAGCATATAAAGTTAAATTTATAGAAGGGCAATATAGATTAGAATTAGATCCTAGAGTAGAAGGTACTACATTTAATCCTAAATTGAGCCCACAAGATCGAAAATTTAAATTTCATCATTCTTTAATAATACAAGATTTAAATGAAAAACTTCATGGTGCGTACAGTAGAAATAATAAAAAACCTTTTCAAACTAATTTAATAGGGACTTCTGTTGCTATGCTTAAAAAATTCTTTATACCAGGATGGCTTAGAAGATGGACAGGAAAACATTTTAAACATATAACAGGAGTTGAAGAAGAAGGTATGTTTAGAACTACATTAGGTTATACATTTCTTGGATTCTTTCCTAATTTATATAATGCTATAAAAGAATTAAAGTTTGAATTACTAACTCAAGATTGGACTAAGTTAACACCTCATCAAAAATCTAATATAAAGAATAGTATTACTCAAATGGCTTTCATGCTTATGGCTAGTTATTTAGGTACTGTATTTAGAAATAGAGGAGATGATGAAGCCGAAGAGGATGCAATAGATGATTATTTATTAGCTTTCTTTTTCTTAAGACTGTCTACTGAACTTGCTGCTTATCATTCTCCTGCAGAAGCCTGGAAGCTTTTAAAATCTCCAGCTGCATCTCTTACATTAATAGAGAGAATGACTAATTTACTTGATCAATTAGGAGCAGATATATATCATGGGGAATGGGAAAGATATAAACAAGGACATATGAAAGGTAAACCTAAGATAAGAAAAGATATTAAAAATGTAGTACCTTTCTGGAAACATGTAGACAGACATTTAACAATAGATGATGCTTTAAGGTTCTATCAACGTAATCAAAGAAAATAATAATGAAGAAATTTTTATATTTTACAATAGGAAGCGGTGGTAATGCTTCAGAAGAGTTAGCATGTTATCCAACTACTTCATTTAAAGGATTTGATCCTGTAGGAACTACTACATTAAATTTATATTTTACTCCTATAGGAACAACAGGAAATGATAATGCTACAGATGTTATAGCTCTTACTATAGTTACAAACACTCATGCAGCAGTTATTAGAACTATAACTGACGCTATAAATTATTCTGCAGATCCATTTATAGTAATATGTGATAAAGACAATTCTAAATTTATTAATAGTAATATAACAGATTGCGTTATCTATGCTGATCCAATAGTTTCTGTTAATAAAATATCAGGGTCAACACAAGTTAAATTAATTGATATAGATGCTAAAGTAAAACCTATTCAGTCTATATCTTTATCTAATATACATACTACAGATGCTGCAAGTACAGATTTATTTTTAGCTAATCCTACAGATAATTACTATATATTTAAAAATGTATCTATACCAGCTGGAACAACATTAGTATTAGATAATGATGAGGTAAATTACGATACAAGTGTATACAATCTTTATGTTAAATTAGGTGCTTCTGGTAGTACCGTAGATGTAATAATAAAATCGTGAAGTGGATAGGAGAACATATATGGGAATTTACATCAAGATTTCGAGGCGATATACGTCTTGAAAAAAAAGTATATGATGGTAGCAATTCTGCTGGAACATCTAATCAGGTTCTAACATCAACAGGTACAGGTGTAGTTTGGAAAAGCTTATCTACTATGAAAGATTTAACAGATAAAACTTATACTCATATTCAATCTGTACTTTCAGATGCATGGGAGATTGAACATAATTTAGGAAAATATCCAAGTGTAACATGTGTATTAGAAAATGATTATGAGTTTACACCAGATGTAGAGTATATTGATGAAAATAATTTAACAATACATTTAAATGGTACAGATCGTGGTAAAGCTCATTGTAATTAATAGTATATTTTTGTATATTTGCACTTTAAATAAAACAATATGTCGAATTTTTTAAATAATATTGGGATAACTGGTACACTCACTGTAGGAGTAGACGACACTGGCTATGACGTAAAGTTCTTTGGCGCTACATCAGGTCAATATATGTTGTGGGATGAGAGTGATGGTGGAGGATCATTAGAACTTACTGATAATACTTATTTTAGAATAGGTAGTAACAATGATTTTTATC
>Ga0098061_1000911_pt1 | contig 14478 bp, 24 predicted proteins | sample 22_taG_FD_92579 | JGI IMG/M metagenome (GOLD analysis project Ga0098061, IMG submission 92579) | Marine viral communities from the Subarctic Pacific Ocean - 22_ETSP_OMZ_AT15343 metaG | ecosystem: Environmental > Aquatic > Marine > Oceanic | place: Subarctic Pacific Ocean | collected 2015-01-20 | reverse complement strand
ACTATGTAATCTTTCATACAAATCTAACACGTCACTGCTGTATCGCTGTGAAGTGTAGAACTCTTCATACACAGACCTGTTTAATTTTCCTAGCTTGTTACAGTCATCTTTAGATTCTGAAAGTCTGATTGTTTCATTCATTAATTGGTCAATGTTGCCATCCTCTACCAGCACAAGATTATCTTTGTGATTAAGTTCTGGTATGGCAGAGTTGTCATAAGATATAACAGGGAGTCCTCTTTCCATCCCTTCTAGGATAGAAAAACAGAAAGCCTCGTTTGTAGTGGGGTAATGAAGCACATCAATTCGGTTATATATATGTCTCTTCATCTCGTCGCTCATATTAAAATATATCTCTACATTATCTAGTTTATTATCATTAATAAAGCTAATAACTTCAGTGTAGTAGCTTCTATCCTGGACCTCTCCTCCTATAAGGAAGGGGTTGTCTCTTAATTTTAAGGCACACTGAAGGGTGTCCATAATTCTTTTAGAAGGGCAGAATGCCGCTATTCTGCCAAAAATAATATGTTCCTTTTCAATGGGTTCATAGTTATATTCTACGGGACATGTTGATCCACATCTTATTACAGAGTTATTAACCTCTTCAATTTTTGACAAGCTAAGGCTCTTGTTGTATTCAGAAATAAAAGTTATATGATCAAACGCGGATGGATCAAACCCTATCTCTTGTCCACAAAGCACAGTACAAACTTTAACAAGATTTTCTGGCAGGCCTTTAAAATAAGAGGGATTTTCGTGTCCAGGAATATAAACATGTATAACATCTGGCTTAAAGTACTTTATTAATTCATGTATCCTGTCGCCGTAATCGAAGGGTCCTATAGTATTAAAAAGATGTGACTGACCTAGGTCCATGAATTTATATCTATAAGACCCGTTGACGCATCCAACAAACTGCTGATTGTGTTCACTTAAATTACATGCTATCTCGTAGCACGCTTTAGCAGAACCTCCAGGGTTATAGAAATTTGGTACATGTAAAATATCCATTAAGAAAAATTATCCTTAATCATTTGGATGAACCGGTTCTTGGAGTTACTGTAAAACGAGGGGTCTGATAAATCTTTATTATAGCTTAAAGCTCCTACGTTTTCATTGCCGATTATATTACATCCACATAAAGCCGCTTCGGAAACCGTTCTACCAAACGCTTCTTTCCACCTTGGAAGGTGTACAAAATTCTTAGTTCTATTATAGATTTCTGGAAGCTTATCATTGGAAACCTTTCCTAAGTTAACTACACCCCTGAGAGATGTTGATCCATAACCAGCAACATGAAGACCTAGATCTTTGTATTGGTCTACGACAAGATCAGTTCCTTTCCAATGGTTTATGGCTCCTACAGTAAAGTATTCAATATCTCTATCGATATTTAGATTATTAAATTTATCAGTATCTACTTCACGAGCATATAAAAAGGAATTATTTATAGGTTGATTCATAAACTGTTCGAACTCGTCTCGATGGAGGGGGCTTGCGAACATTGATACCCTTGCCTTGCTTATAAACTGCCTGGTTAAATTAGACAGAGTGTTTATCTCATAAATGTCGTCACCGTACGGCTCAGTGGTACACCCTGTGTAAGCACATTCTGAGAAAATGTAAGGAGTTTTTGAGTTTAGAAGAGAAGATTGATCATCAATAGTAAACCAGTATGAGCCACCTGGATCATTGAATATATCATGGTAGACATTAAAGGCAGACTTGTTGGGGTCTTTAAACTCACCCTGAGGCGTGCATATAGACACGGAGAACCCAAGGCTCTCTATATTGTTTATAATATTAAGTGCTGTTTGAGGCCCGCCACTGGTTCTATCGTTTCCTGTAGGGTCTATTACTGTATAAAAAACTACGCATCGAACTTTAGTCATGTTATATTATAGTGTATAAGACTCTAGAAGATTAACAAGGGTTGCATTTTTATCATGAAAGAAATAAAAGATTTATATAGGGCTATAGCAAAAGTTAATAGTACTATTTCTAGGGCCAATCATCATTTGGATGCAAAAGAACAAAAAAAGAGATGCGGACTTAAGAAGAAAAGATGCAAAGAACGTAATCCTTCACCTACACCAGAACAGCTAGACGCATGTATTTTTAATGCTTGGAATGAAGAGTTTGAGAACGCTCCTTCGGGCGCAGATCCAATGGACGTTTTGTGTGCAGTTTATAGAAGGTCGTGTAACTGCGAAGTGAATCACAAAGTGAAAAAATGTGAATGGAATCGTGCCATGGCTAACTGTATGGAGGGTCCAGGAGATGGGTCACCGGAAGATGCGCGCTGCCCTCAAGGGCCGTTTGGGTATCACGACTGTTCGCAAATTACAAGTGATCCAAGGGGGAAATATTGTAGTCAAATATGCCGAATTGGATGTGGCAATCCTGAGGATGACTGTGGACCTGATCCGTCTAACCCAGAATTCTGGAAATGCGAAATGATTCGTGATACTTTGTCAGAATTAAACAGATGGAACGGCGAAGGTGCGCCTCCTCATACTACTTTTTATGGAGAGTATAGAGACTGTACCAGCGGACTCACAACCGCTTGTGAAAGATGTGATTGTAAGAAAACTTTAGCTGATAAGCTGAAAAAGATTGCTACAACTATAAGAAGAATTGCGAGAGGTTGGCCCGAGTGCAAAATAGATCTTGAGTACGGTCAGTGGTATGAAACCTTTGATGTAGACGAATGCAAAGCGGGTTTAAATTGTGGTCCAGTAGACCCAGTAGACCCAGTAGACCCACCTGATGATACTGACATCGGAGTCGAAGAAATAGCAAAAGGCCAAGGCTGTTGTGTGAACGGATCACACGAGCCTTGGATTGAAACACCCGCTGACTGTGCGAACAGAGGTGGTGTATGGGGTGATCTTACCGAAATGGGATGCGTAGCTGTTCCTAAATAATAAGTTCAGGCACTAGGAGGAACTGGTGACGAGTATTTGTGCTGCCATTATGAATGTAAAACTTCCACAATTTTATAGTCAGTAATAGGCTTTCCTCTTTGCCAAGAGCGGGTCTTTACTGCTTCTGTGGCTCCATCCTCAGTGTCATGGGTCTCAACAATCTTCTCTATTAGAATAGAACCCCATATCGAATCCAATTCATATACAATCCAATAGCTTTGTTTATCAGACATGGTTTTTGTCTATCATGCATGAAGCTGTTCCATAATTAAGATTAGGAACAAACTCTTTAATGAGATTCACTAGGTTGGCAGAAGAGTTAAGTTGATCCTGAGAAAGAGCAAACCCTTTCCCGTGACCCAAGTCTATAATATTCTCATCCTTAAGAAGCTCATGATTCCACGCCCATCCTGCGAAGGTATACGTTGGAAATTCTCCAATCATCAATGCGTACAAATCAGAGTCTTCCATCGCTTTAGATGTACGAGCCAGAAGCCTTCCTGTTTTGTATTTTGTAGCCTTTACATCAACCTTATGGGAGAACATCATGCAATCGTGTCCACCTTTTCTTGCCCCAACCGTTAGGTCGGGAAACAAATTAAACAATTTACAGAAGGCAAACTCGCTACCAATACCTTCAAGGTCAGTGAGATGATTACTTTGTGGTCCTATCTTAGCATTGGTTACGCCAGCTTTTCTTGCTGCGTTATAGCGTCTCTTGGCTAATGACTCTGCTATATCTTGCTCAGTCTTATCAAGAGTTACCTTGAAACATTTTATCTTATTCATATAGGTAGTATAGAAAAAACAAGGAGCCTTTTTGAGACTCCCTGTTGATTATATAAATTTTAGATTTACTATTTAAGCATATAGAGTGTCGTAGCTGTTGGTCGTTTCACTACCACCACGACCGTAAACCCATGTGTTATGAGCATCATCTGCATTTGTTGCAGCTCCACCACTAGTTGCATTTAAAAGAGTATGAGTAGTCATGGCTCCACCTGACGTAATTTGACCATGAATATCTTTAACTGCAGCAGCAGCCGAATAGTTATAGTTGGTATATACCACATTAGTTCGTTGATTCTTATCCGTTGCATTGCCAGCAGGTATCTCATCACGCATGGCGTAGAATTTGCTATCGCCACCAATCGACGCAGGTGACTGATAGGGCTGATTGGCTTCTTCTAGTCCACCATAAATATTTGCATCAACGCGAGGTTGAACTGCTATATTAGGGGGGCTGTTTATGGAGGCTGTTCCTCCGCTTGTACTTTGTGTAACTGCCATGTCATTCTCCTCTCTATAACTTGTATAGATTTTCTAATGGATTATACACTAAAGATGCCTCTTGCATTAATTATCCAAGCCACCTGAAGAATAGGACAAGGGCTTTACCTATCATAATACCTATAGGTAACCCTATTATTGCAGATAAAACAAGTTTAACGTTTATTATTTTATTTATTTTTCTCAGTAATTTTTTCATTATTATCTATATTTTCAACGATCCATTTATAGTATAGGTCTATTCTGGTTGCGGATGAATGTATTACTGTGCCTTTTCTAGACATTAATAAACTGCTTATAACACCACAGAGAGAAGGTGGGCTATCATAGTTAAAACGAATAACGGCTCCTCCACTATCACCAAACTCTGCATGAGTTGTAGACCCCTGCCACATTAAGGTGTCCTCACCCTCCATGGTTCCGTAGTACCAACACGACGAACCGAGAGTAAAAGATTTTATACCATCTCCAAAGCCTATTGCTACCATTTTCATGCCACGGTTTTTGCGCGGATCTAGGGTCTTTTCGCTTAATAAAATGGGGGTAATACCATCAACAGGTTCTTCGAGGAAGAGAAGGCTTATGTCAGATTCTGGAGAAGAAAAGAACCCCGTCGAGAAATCAGGGTGATCAATAGATTCTTTTATTTCTAGAAGGGTGATACCGCCATCAAAACTAACAAAGCCAAGTGGGCTAACATTGCAATGGGCTGCAGTAATTACAACGCCTTGTTTAATTAGAACCCCAGATCCCACCATTCGTTCTTCGCAATTAAAGACAGAACAAACGTAAGGAAACGGATCATTTGAAGAACCCACATCAAATATTACCCCCTTGTTGATCTTAGCCTTGTCAGCTATGACACTAGAGATTGTATCATCAAGCCAAGGTTCGTCAATATTTTGTGGTGTGGTAGTGTTACTACTGGCGCATCCAGGTGAAACTGTAACAAGAAACGCGAGTATAAACTTTGCCAAAAATCTCAGTCGTGGAGACTCCATACTAGTTAATACACTACTAACTAGTAATTCTTATAATCCGCGCACTAAAAAGAGTCTTGAATGTCTTGCACTATCCATTCAAAGCCCACCCAAAGTATCTTTAGAAAGAGTAAGACAGAAACAATTTGTACAATTAGTATCAAGAAATCCATGCGTTAAGTCTTTTGAGAAGCTAGGCTATTAATAAAATTAAGGTAAGCCAGGTTTACATTCTTCTTTACCGTAATGTCGTCAAAGTATTCAGCTATTACCAAGGTCGCCCTGTAGGGAGACTTGATTGTAAACCTTTCTACCCCTTCAACTTCGGATATAACCCTGGTAAGAGGGGAGCTTATGGGGTAATTTGTGTTAATATTAAAGCAATTATACTGCCTGAAGTAACACTGCTTACTCATTATGGGATAAATATTTCCTTCTATCTCAATTGTTTTAGAGGATGTTGACCCTTCGGGAAAGTTTTGTAAGACAGTATCCTCTATTTGATGACACTTGCTTTCCTTACCTGTGGGATGACTACATATTGGACATAATGTTTTTTCCCAGTGTATCTCCGGAGGTTTATTCCAGTCGACTTTTATTTTTGTATACATGCTCATGGTTGAAGGTTAATGTTTCCTACTAGTGGTATTTCAGCGAGGATAAACAGGGCCTCCTCTTTATCTATTTTCATATCGACGCTTGACATAGGATTTGGATCCACACCAAGGTCTTCTTCATAAGTTTCGTCGTCAGAAGATTTACTCATTAGACCAACTAAAACTCCTTCTCCATACTTATCGCCTATGATTTGACAGGCTTTTTCGTATAGAGAGGGGTTTGTAGACGCCATAGATATAACATCTAAGACTGCTATAATATCTACCTCGTCTTCCGAGTCATCAAAATTTATTTTAATCTCCCAATCTTCATTAGAAGAAGGCTTGTTAAGATATACTTTCATTTGTCTTTCCAGAAAGATTATAGCAACCAGCTTCCTCAATTGAAACTTTAGAATCAATTCGCCCGTGAAGTAATAAAGGTTTTGATCTTCTTACGGTCCATTCGTGGTGAAGCCGAACCGAATAGGTTTTATAATATTCTGGTATACTTTGATCATCAAAGAATCTTACAAAGATCCTGGCACTTTGTCTTGAATAGGGGTCGTAAAGAGACGACTCAATACCTCCGGCTATCTTATTGTTTTCGTCTACATTTATAATTGTAATTAGCATTCTCAGAATACCTTTATGTTAACATCTTTAGAGTATTTATAGGGCTTACTCAGTTTCTCACTCCAATACACAGGGAGTGGTATTTTAATATTTTCTGGTCTATCTAACTGGTTTCTGCAATATAGTATAGCTTCGTTTTTATTCATGGAGAACCCAGATGGCATTATATTATGATATTTCGTAGAAATAATCTTTTTTATTGTACTTCCTTGCTTAATAAGTGAGAAGTCTAGATCTTTTATTACCCATGTGTCTATATAAGCTTCCATACCTTTGTTGATCCAACGAGTATCACTAGTGGATAGAATCAGAACAATATCCTTTTGCCTTATAAGGGAGTATAGCATTAAGAGGGAGTCATTATTTCTTTTATCATATTTTGGAAAGATTAATTGAGGCTCATCGATCCACAGCGCGCAATCTTGTAGGGAATCTGTATCTAAATCCTTTATATTTTTTATACCTGTATCGTTAAGTAGATCTGGAACCGGGTGGTTAAGAATATATTTAGGCCTGTCACTAATCCTATCTAATATAGAGTAGCCACACGCGGTCTTGCCGCTTCCGGTGTCTCCAATAACGGTTATTATTTTGCATTTATTCCAAGCAAAAGACATAAATTACTCCTTATTGTTTGGGTTCCACAGTATTCCTCCAGCCCGACCTCTTCTAAACACGACAGTTTCTCCATAGTGTTTTATAATTAGTTCCCTCATATCTTGAGAGTTCAGATTGTACCTAGAGGCGAGTAGAGATAATTTTGCCTGATCATTATCAATCATTTTATTTACATAACTCCAATCTATATTTGCTTCAGACGGAGACAGCTTAGTTCTCCTCTTCTTGTTTTCGTTGTTAACATTTCTTGATTCTACATATTCTGCGTTTAATAGACAAAATTTACACATTGGAAAAATATATACTCCGGACTTCCAGGGGTCATAACCCTTTAGTTGTTCTATACAGTAAGAGCAGAATGATGACAGAATTTTACCATTATCTTTTTTAATAACGGGTATGCTACCTTTTAAACCCCTACCCCTGGGGAGCATATCTATAGGAAGAGTTCTTATTGTTTTCAGGTTTTTTTCTTTTCGATCTTCAAACTTTAGCAGAACTTCTTCTTTTTTTAATTTTATAGTCATCCCATTTTCCTAAGGTTAAACCTATTTCAGATTTTATGTTTCTTATTTTATTCCATGGTATTATATACCACTCATCGTTATCTGGGCGATATACTGCCGCATAATCAAAGTCCCCTTTTTCATACGATTTCTTTTTTCCACGCTTGCCTTTCTTTCTAAGGTCTACTCTTATACGATTACTTCCGTTTGCAACATAGGCCTGTTTAACCTGAACAGTTTTAAACATGGGTTCTTTTTTAATACCTCTTACTACAAAATCGTATGGGTACGTTTCAAATGTAGGAACGGAACATTCCCATCCCATATGCCAACATAATTGGTGGAATACTATTTGAGCGTAGCCCCCAGTAGTTCTACCCTTATTCTTCTTCTTCATGTTTTTTCATAGTCCCATCCCTGGATATGATTTCTTCTATGACAGTGTCATAAATAGAAATTGTTTCGGTTTCTTCAAAATGTCCCTCATGGTGGAGGCCGCTTATGTATCGGCCCACCTTTTCTATATCAAAACTATTGTCTAGATATAGATGGGATACGGCTGCATACAATGGTCCAAGTAGGTCAGGGTTGACTTCAGGATGTTCAATAGAGTCAACCTCTAGCATTGTATATATCAAAGAATACAATCTCATTATTTTATTGTATCTCTGTTCGGTAAATATAGTGTTTTTCATTTTTTCTTATAAAGATAACAAACCTTTGTTATGGCTATTCTTGGTATTGAAATTACATAGTCGAACGTTAACAGTTCTTTTTTGTGGGAACCTGCAAGAGAAATATAATCCTCCCCCTCTTTTATTAAGAATCCAACATTGGACAATAATTGAGGCCTTGGTATGTCATGAACCTCTATTTCTGAGTTCTCTTTGGGTTCACAAGAGTCGACCCAAGATACATGGACTATAGAAAAATCCGGTTCTGGGCTTATGTTTTTTACTGTTTTCATTATAGATTCCTGTACAAATCCTCGTTTATATTAACGTATTTATCTTTTCCTTTTTTGGTAAGGGATATTCGTGTTTCACCCTTACTGTTTCGATTTACTATAACTAATCCTTTTTGTTCTAAGTCATGTATCCTTCCTTCAATAATGAGACAGATGGCTAATTCGTGATCAAAATCTTTCAACCTGCTATCACCATTATTCTTTATTATTTTTTCAATACTCGTGATATTTGGATTGTTTTTTAATAACTTGTGAGAAACTATTGAATAGTATGCGGCCTTTGCAGATAACCTAAAAACGGTATCGTTGTCTTCTGTTTCTATCTGTGTAAAAACATTACTAAACAAAGACATAAGAGTTTTATAATTCTTATGAAGATATTTTCTTGCTTTTAAGTAATCATCCATACAGTATTATACACGTTAGACTTAGTGGTATCACGGTTCAATAATGTTTCTAGCTATATCTTTAATGCTTCTAAGCATATGATAGATTTTTTGATCACTGCATTTCATTTTTTTGGCTATATTTTTTACACTTTCATCATTAAAAAACCTCATATCTACTACGTTTTTTTCGTCGTTATTTAATACCCCCATGAGAAGAGAAACTTGCTCTTGTATCTCTATGTCGTTACCGACACTGATGGGGTTATCAGAAGGCCTGTTGTTAGGTATGTTCTTTATTTTATTTCTAATCCTACCTGTTTTAAGATGGTTAGTTGCAATTTTTTTAATAACCGCTCGACCCCTGTTAAAAGCATAGGTTGAAAAATCAGCAATATCTGAATTGTAATTTAATCTGTTTTTCCAAAGGTCTATGTAGACCTCTTGTAAGGCGTCGTCTCTGGCTTGGTCTGGAAGTTTTCCAATAAGGGGACCTCGTTTTGAAAACCTTTGTTCAATATATTGAACAAGGTACAATTCGACCTCACCTTCCGTCATCTTTTGGAAGTCAGGTCTTCGTTCTAATTTTTTCATTTTACTTTCCTATCCTATGGTTGGTATGGTTGGTGATGATCTTCTTCTTCTTACTTCGCCTATTTTAACTGCTTCTACTTTTTCATCATAAAAATCTTCGTAGTTATAGGTGAGAGAAAACATTGCGTATCCTAAATCTTGATATGAGGCTGAATTAGTCGTATCCTTAGTGAATTGCCATTTGTATTCATGTGTACTGCTGGAGTCTAAGTCCAATATCCCCATGGCGACGAAGAAAGGCCTGTCGGTGATATCTCGCGACCTCCCTGCGTTCGCGCCAAGGCCACCGGATAAGCCGGTACCTAAATCAAATACATCTACATCGTCCTGGTCTAGTCCGGTCCAATAGTTTGCGTCCGTAGTGTTAATATCACATACCCCACACCCAATAAAAAAAGCCTTGCCATCGTTAGATGGTTGATCACTCCAGGTTTTTATAGTTATTTCAGTATCAGTTGTAGAGGTAATGACGTCACCGTCCCATTCATATTTTGCATCCTTAAATCGGCTCATATTTAAGCCAATTAAAGTGCTAGACACATATGAGTTAGGACTATTGGAGCCGCCTCCGCTACCGCTTGCCGGATCACAGGTCTCAATTTGAAAGCGAGCGCCGAAGGCACCAAGTTGGGGCGACGAAGCGGAGAAAGGGAATGCGCAGAACAACAAGATTCTCTCGTCGTCATCTTCACCTTCTTCATTCATTGTTTGTTTAGCCGCCAAGGAATATTCGATGGCCCCGCGCTTATCCGCTCCAGTGCTAGCCAGGACCTTCATACCATGTGAGTATTGAAGATACTCTCCGTCTACATCAATTAGAGCTGTGGCAAGAATTAACCAATTGCCTGCAGCTTGTGCATAGCCATCCCCTAATGACACTATTTGTTCACTAGGAACCCCTGTAGAATCATCATCTATTGTATAGGTATTCCTCGACACATACGCAGTACCATGTTCAGCAGCGGTAGAATCGACGCTATGAAAGTAATCAATGCCTTCTCTTAGGTCGGTTATATCTAGAATAGATATTCTGAGATAAAATAATTTGGCCCGACAAGCAATCGCCTGCGTTGCTTGTCCTTGAAAGTTAATCTTAGTATTTACCGACGGAGTAATTATTTCAGCCGCACAATACGAGTGTGGAACAGTGGAGCTGCTCGGCTCAATGACCATTACAGGGGTTATTATAGATCCATCGTGATCTTGAGTTGTTTTGAATCCATTGGCAAAAATTGAATTTTCGCCCCCAACCCTAGCATTAACAATTATTAAATACTTTCTGTTTCCAATAAGGTAGTCATCCGATTGTTTAAGGGTTACCCAGTCTAGGGTGGGTGCAGCGGCCATAATTGGACCATCTGCTCGATCTACTTTCACTTCCATATAATTCATGGAAGGAGGGCTATCGGTTAATGAAAAAGTTTGTGGCATAGTGTTTTACTTTTCTATCCTATGGTTGGTATGGTTGGTGATGATCTTCTTCTTCTTACTTCGCCTATTTTAACTGTTTCTACTTTTTCATCATAAAAATCTTCGTAGTTATAGGTGAGAGAAAACATTGCGTATCCTGTATGTTGATATGAGCTTGACACTGTCGTGTCCTTAATGAGTTGCCATTTGTATTCATGTGTACTACTGGAGTCTAAGTCCACTATCCCCATGGCGACGAAGGAAGGCTCGTCAGTAGTATCGTTTGTCCTACCCGCCCAAGCATTCGTTTGGCCCAAGCCGCCCATGTTAAATGCATCTTTATCGTCCTGGTCTAGTCCGGTCCAGTAGTTTGCTCCCCCATCGTTAACATCGCATATTCCACACCCAATAAAAAAAGCCTTGCCATCGTTGGATGGTTGGTCGCTCCATGTTTTCATAGTTATTTCAACTACTGGATCGTCCGTGGAGGTTGTCGTGGAGGTGTCATGTTCGGATTTTACATCCTTAAATCGGCTCATATTTAAGCCAATTAAAGTGCTAGACACATATGAGTTAGGACTATTGGCGCCTACAGGATCACAGGTATAAATTTGAAAGCGAGAGCCAAGGTATGCAGCAGTAACTGACTGAGGATATGCTAAGAACATTAAGGCTATTTCATCAGTATCTTCGCCTTCTTCTTGCGTTTCTTGGCGGAGGGAGGCAGAATACGAAACCCCCCCACCACGACCTTCCGTTCCATTCCCATGCTTGACCTTCATGCCGTGTGAGTTACCATCAATAAAATCCACATCAATTACAGCTGTGTTGAGAATTAACCAATCGCCTGTAGCTTGTGCATAGCCATCTCCTACTTCCGCTATTTGTTCACTAGGAACCCCTGTAGAATCATCATCTATTATATAGGTATTCCTCGGTACATATACAGCACCATGTTCTTCAGCGGTAGAATCGACGCTATGAAAGTAATCAATGCCTTCTCTTAGGTCGGTTATATCCAGAGCAACTATTCTGAGATAAGATAATTTAGCCCACCCTGCCGCGTCATGTGACATGGCTTCAAAATTAATCTTAGTATTTACCGACGGAGTAATTATTTCAGCCGCACAATACGAGTGTGAAACAGAGTAGTTCTTAGGTTCTCTGGTCATTACAGGAGTTATTATAGATCCATCGTGATCTTGAGTCACTCTAAAAGAAAAGAGTTTGTTTGCACTGTTACCGCCCACTCTACCATTAACAATTATTAAATATTTTCTGTTTCCAATAAGGTAGTCATTTGATTGTTTAAGAGTTGCCCAGTTGTCGCCATCTTGGGATGGCGATGTGTTAGTAGCGTCTGCTCGTTCTAATTTCACTTCCATAAAATTAATAGAAGGAGGGTTATCGGTTAATGAAAAAGCTTGTGGCATAGTGTTATATTACTTTTTTCCTCTAGATCTTTCTAAAGCCCAGGCAAAACAATGTTTGCAACACTGTTTCCAATGATTTAATACACTTATTCTATCCTGGAGCGAGCTACGGCAGGCATTATCCCATATATCCATATAGACATAATCGGGTGAAAATTTGAGGATATTACAATTAAAATTTCTAACATCCCCTTGCACTACAGAAACCTCTGGGTAGGATGTTAGCCTTGGAGACACAAGGTCTATTACGTCTTGGTCTATCTCTATAACAGTTATGGACTTTATCCCCTTCTTCTTAAGGAGACGAAGGGTTATGATGCCTAGACCAAGCCCACCGATTACAATATGCCCCTCTGCTACGCCCAAAAATTCCTCTTGGTCCTCTATCTCCATGAGGTTATCAGACATGACCACTATCTGCTTGTCATTGTTATACAGGATTTCGTAGGTGCCAGGAGGCGAACCTTCAAAACCGGCCCCTTGGACGGGGTGTTCATCTTTTAGTTGGGATTTATCGCCGGTTATTTCTACGGTCTTTATAGACCATTTGCCTTTAGTCTCCATGGCGACCTAGCTCCTCGCGGTATTTATCTCTTGCGCATTCGGCAGAACAAAAGTTTTCCTCTTCTCCATTAGGCATTGTTTCTACATAATCTTCGGATATATTTTCACCGCAACGGCTACATTTTTTATTAGGCATTTTATTTCATTTCCCTTACTTCATACACTTTTTTACCCTTGTGCATACTATTGAAGGTATCACAGTCTTGCTTCGCTTCGACCCTCTTTGTATACCTGGCGGGTTTTCTGTTATTATTTTCCATCCATGATTTTTGAGAAAGGACCCATATGCCCCAACTCTTTTTACGCATAGTATTCTCCTGCCAAAGCGCGAAAATCTTCTATGGGAACTTTATGCACGAAGGCGGGAGTTCCTTCTCCTACCCATCCGCCAACTACATTAAACTCCATATGTTCTATAGCATCCTCCCAACTTAATCCTTCTTTGACTAAGGACTCTATACACAGCTCGTAGTCATATACTGCAAGGTGTAGCCCTCCTACCCTTTGGAAGTAGCCTATAAAACAACCATCAAACCCATCTGCAGTAAGAGGTACATCCCCTATATTATTATGCCCATTTTCTTTATTCATTGCATACACTCCTGGTCAGAAACAATAAGGCGTCGAGTAGATCCGTCTGGATCTCCTTCTACGTGTATTTCTAAATCTATAATGGGGAAAAAGCCGTTATCATTAATATCGTCCACCTCTTCTTCCGCCCCAAGCACATCAAACCTTACCATAAGTTCATGTTGAATTTCATTAATTGCTACACCTAAAACTTTTCTTATTGGTTCTGGTACATCTCCCCAGGTTTTTTTAGTTGTTTCCATATCTACACTCATTGTTCGTTCTCCTTTAATTCTACTAGGTCCTTATCTTCTACATATTCAGCGATGTGCGACCAATCCATTTTTGGGGCATCGAATTGTTTTACAGTACCATCTTCGTTAAGTAGCGAGTTACCGTCATCGTCTACTTTGTAGAATGTGCAGTCCCATACCCCTATATTATTATACTCATTTTCTTTACTCATTGAGTGTTCTCCTGTACTTCTTTGGTGAATTCGTCTACCGCGTCCCACAAACATTTGTTTTCAAAATCTTCTTCCTCCATCATGTCACAGAACTTTTTCCACTGGGTGTCATTAAGTTCTTCTGGTCGGACTACTTCTATTGCGTACGTGTCCGGTTTTTTATTAGGTATATCTCTATGAAATTTACTTTGTCTCATTGGAGTTCTCCTGTTGTTGTAAGATATATGCAAGTGTGTAAGTCCACACCGCTAGTACGAATAATAATGGAGCGTACAATCTTCTTGGTTTTGGTCTGTTCGTCTTTGTTGTATTCATTTGGTTGTTTCCTCTACTTTGGTTTTTTGTTCAATATCACATTCTTCCATGCAATCCCCGCAAGTAAAGAGTTCATAAAGAGAAAAACCATCCCCTTCATTTATACTGATAGAATTGTCTTTCAGCCCCCGCCACCCCCCTATACGCTCATGTATATTGTCGCTTCCGCACTTTTTACAGGTAGTTTTTATGTTGGGGTTATATTTAAGGTTGTTGT
>Ga0098061_1000910_pt1 | contig 14485 bp, 3 predicted proteins | sample 22_taG_FD_92579 | JGI IMG/M metagenome (GOLD analysis project Ga0098061, IMG submission 92579) | Marine viral communities from the Subarctic Pacific Ocean - 22_ETSP_OMZ_AT15343 metaG | ecosystem: Environmental > Aquatic > Marine > Oceanic | place: Subarctic Pacific Ocean | collected 2015-01-20 | reverse complement strand
TTTCTATCTGAGCATTATAAATATCATCTACATCAATATAAGATGAGACACTTAGCGCTATTATACCAAATGGTGTTACAGTACCCCTATTCCACGTAGATTGTAGTACTGGAGTATTTAACCACTCTACTAGATCTAAATAACCTCTTTCAGTTAGCTTCTCTATGAGCGGAAACTCTCGAGATAAAAACGTATCTCCAACTAGTAACGAAGACACCGAATCCTTCGCCATTAGATCTGTTACAAAATCTGCTAATATGCCTTCATCGATACCAGTTCTAACATTACTATCACCAGTTTGTAATGCTCGTATATCAGATGTAACGAAATTTAATAGTTCCTCTTCTTCGAAATCTCTCTTACGTAAGAACTCGCTTTCGTAGACTTGTTTGGTTTGTCCTGCAAGATTAGTTATCAGAGGATCATCCGTAAACTTATAGAAGCCATCCTTGGGTCCCAAGTATAATGTCATCCGTTGTTCTGCATAATTTACTGAACTTTGATCATTGAAATACATAGGTCTAACTACATAATTTGGAACATATAGACATATTTCCTGTAGAGCATCCCATGCAGTTTGATTGAATATCTTCCAATCAAACGTATTATTAGTCCATGGCAGTAAGGAATCATTATAACTTAAGTATATATTTTCACTTAAGTTATTACTTTTACCTACCGCACTTGCAAGGAAGTCTGCTCCAAGAGAACTAAGAATACTCTCAGCCCAACGTCTCTGTCCACTATGTCTAATTTTATCTGGTTCATTGAATATACTCCATCTACCGAAGTGATCGAGACCGTCACCAGTTTCATTCAATACACGACTAGCTACATCACCAAGGGCTTTATCAAATGAGTTCCATCCGATATCAATACCCGATCCAGTACCTACTGGATTATAAAGTTCTGCTCCCCATCCCTGACATACGATTTCAATGTCTGGACCTGCTGGTACTTCTGTAACACTACCCATAAATACTAGAGGAAGAGACATAGGATCAGTTCCATATCCCATTCTAATAGCTACACTTATACCAGGTCGTAAGAATAGACTTCTAAGATCCTGTTCTTCTATAGTGTTGATTGCAGTAACTTCAGCATCTCTTACCGCGTTTGGATTTGTAAGAATACCTGAAATATTAGATACTCTAATTATAGCTACATCAGAAGCAGCTCTCTTACTTTTAATAATGGATATTTCATTTACTGCACTATAAGAATAAAAGTCATCAAACAGTTTCCAGTTAGATGCATCCTCTTCAATGAAGTAAAGTTTGAATGTAGGAAACGCTCTATCGTATGAGCCAGTCTTATCAGCCTTGTGTATCTCTTCTGCTCTTCTAAGTACGTCGATCTTTCTAAGTACTGAGTTCCAATTTTCAAGACCATAGTATTTAGTTATTTGATCTGCTTCAAATTCTAAACCCTGACTCATTCTAATATATTCATCCATCAAATTCTGTACTGTTTCTTTTGCTCGTATTTCCATTAGTTCGTTATTGTATTCAGTTCCAGAATCTTCGAATAGTTGTTCTGCAAAATTTCTTATAGTTGCAATATTACTTTGATCAGCTACTTCTAGACCTAGAGCTCCTCCTACTGCAGTATCTGCTAATCTATCTAACGCATTGAGTACTGCCTTTCTATCAGTAGGAGACCATCTTCTAGCTAATTCTTTAGTAACATCTCGATTATCTGCAGCTTTAATCTCTGCAAATTTTACATCCTTGAATAAACTTGATGCTACACCTTGCATAGTAAGTAGTCTAAGTATTTGAATCTCTTTTACCGACATAACGAAATCGAAATGCTCTGCTTTACTCTTCAGAATAGTTCCCCGTGGATCATTGGGAAGACGTCCTTCCTCCTCATTCTGGGCAATAAATAATGCTTCGATTTGAGATACAACTTCTTCAAAAGTAGATCCCTTTGGAGCTTTTACTTCGTGAGTTACTCCTCTATGTTCGAAAGTGTAAGATTCATCTAGAGGCATTATAGCTTTAAGTTCATCAAACATATCGGCAACGATCGCTTTATTGGCTATGGTTGCCATCTTAACTTTATCTATGATATGATTAAGACTATTCTTAACTCTAGAAAATATATGTCCTGTCATGGCATTCTTACTATGCAAGTAGAATGCAGGAGAAGTATATAGATTGGTACCATTAATAATTGGAAGATCTAGATCAGGATAACAAGTATGAATACCCTTAACAGCTCCAGGAGAAGTATATGATTGTATACCAATATCTCCTCTCATCTGCTTGGCAAGTTGAGCCTTATATAGATCATCAAGTTTAATATCTCCAATACTTAATCTAGATGGTTCATGTTCTATATATTTGATTATCTTAGATCTTATATTATGGGTATGTATTTTATCTATTAAATCTATTTTCTTTTGTTCTATTGCATCTTTAAGTTTTAGAGTAGGAATTAAAAGTTCATTACCCTCAACTGTAGTAAAATGACTGGCGAAGAACCCACCTTGTTGTTGGGATTCTTCAAGTAATGTCGTGATCCTTTTTCTATCAGTATGTAGTTTAAATGCAGCAGATGTTTTAATAAATTCTTGTGCTGCTTCTTCTATCAGGTCACTCCATACTCCAGACGGACGAGTTCCTCTATATTTCTCATCGAGTCTTCCTTCAGAAGATGTATTAGGATCCAGTTCATTAACTCTGTCAGATACCCATAATGATATTTTATTAAATGCAAAACTAAGCATCTCCTGTGTTACTCCTTTAGTTCCTCGCAATTGTTCAGCTTGGAATACAAGTAGATCAGCTTGTTGCATGCTAATTGATATATTGTATGAACCGGGTGTACCTTTTATATTAGAAATACTAATATTCTGTATGATTAAGGAACTAATTCCTAATGCTCGTAGTAGATGTCCTTGAATCATCCTTGACATTTCGATTCTAGTATCTAGATATGCTTGCTGATCAACTGAAGATACATTAGTTACAAATGAGGTATGAGTAAGTAATGCATTCATAACTCTTACTTGTTTGATTAATTCAATAGAATCAGTTTCTATATTTATGGTTACACTAAATTCCCCTACTCCCATATGCTGCATAGTAGGTACATTGTATTGTGCAATTGGTAACTGTGATATAGGGTTATCATATGTAGCACTAATGCCTGTGATCTTAGCATAGCCAGGAATATTTTGACCATTGAGGGAACCAGCAGTGTTTCCACCTATAATAAATAATTCTTGTCGTGGTTTCGATCCCTGACGAGCAAGTAATTCATCATTGTATGCTTCTACAATTATTTTTACTATGTCTTTTATTTTTTCTATTCCAGACTTTTTATCGGTTTCGTGTTCTTTGATCATTTCATTAAGACGAACTTCTATCCGTTCTATCTCAGCAGTTTCAAAGTTAGTCTGTAATGCTATTCTCTGACTAGGGTTATCTCCTACGTTTTCGATAACCGCTCTAAGCTTTTCATACATAGAAGGAAACGCAGAAGTGAGTTTATATGACATTCTACCTGGAAGCTCTAATGCATGTTTTATTTCTTGGTTAAGTATATGCCATTGTCTTTCAAACGCCCCCTCTGGTAGTTTTGCTATTCCATCCTTGGTTTCCATCATTTTAACTAAAATTTCTTGCTTGGCTTGTAGTGCTGATCTTCTATTTTGTAATCTGGAAAGTATTGTATCCGCAGTATACTGATATTCGAACTGCAGAATTTCATTGTCATCAGCATTGTATTGATTCAACTGTAAATTTAGATTTGATGGTAGATAACTTGATGCATCATGTCCGAATTCATCTAGATCAAATAGTTCAGAATTTGGATCGTTGTTGTATTCGGGTAACAATCCATAATAATATCTTCTATATAGTGGTGATTCACTTACATCAGCAACTGCGGTTGTAGCATCATTAATAAGTTTACCATTTTGTCTCTGTACGTTATCCCATGCCCTACGTGACGCGGCAGCGGTAGTAGGAACAAATCCGAAAGAAGGATAGTACGGAACATGATTGAATAGATGTACAGTTAAAGTAGCCTGTAAAGAATCAGGGAAACCCGGAATAGTAGCTACAGAAATACCCTTAAGAACAACAGGTATAGATTGGTATTCTTTAGTAATTGCTAGATTTACTTCTTCTCTTCCGGTGGTCTCACCGTCAATTAATTCCATACTATCATCTGGTCCTCCTACAATAGGAGTCAGTGCTTTAGATAGTAATTCATTACGTACAGTAGTAAATGGAGTTCTTTTAAATTGTGCTACGATATGACGTAGTTCAAAGTTTATAGTAGCAGAAGAAGGAAACTCCAATACTAAACTAATTTCCTGCACAGACGTACCTGTATTGATCTTAGGGGAACCCTGGGATCTCAACGTCTCCATAGAGTAATGAGAATCAGTTGTATCTATCGATATATCTAATGGAGGAACAGTTAACCATGTATCTCCTATTTGAGTAGCACCTGGCTTTTTGGAATTAGGTGGATCTTTAAGGAAGTTTGGTATCAATCTTTCTGGCTGTCTATTTTCTTCATCTTGTATTGTATATGTTGCTTGTTCTATTTCAGCCTCAGTAAATTGTACAGCAGGGATGAAATTTATATTGTTGATTTGTCCATCTGGAACGGATCCTCTATGGTGATGTGCTCCTCGTCTACCATCAGGTTGAATGTGTAGATGATCTCCTTCCTCAACACATCTGGTACCTGGAACTTCCTCATTTATAAATCTTACCACTTCTTCGACACTAACTCCACCACTAATAGTACGTTTACGTATATCGGCAGCTAGTCCATCCTGATGATAAGTATATGGAGGTATAGGCTTGTTTCTTTTTCTATATAGGGCAGCATTCTCTTTTGATGTTCTCCAGAGCTCAGTTACTACCCATTTAAGTTGAGAAAATTCTCTACCCAATAATATAATACAATCACGTACACTACTATCAACCTGAGACCATTCTCTAAATTCTCTCTGAGTTTTAGCGTAGATGTTTCTATATATTTTGTAGCCTAGTTCCCCTTCTTTAATTAATGATGGCATATTACTCACGCATAATTGTTATTCTATCTGAATTATCATCGAAACCAGTAGTGTCACCAGTAACGCCTATATTTCTATTTAATGATTTAAGTAGAGTAAGTCTATCGTATCTACCTGGAGCATGTCTATCATGAACAAATGCTCGTGTGCGTTGTTGAGTTATTCCTTCAGCAACGGTACGCAATTGTTCTGCAACGCGTTCCATGTCCATGTCATCCGGAATGTCGTTCAATGTTATATGAATTGAAATATCCATTTTATCTACCTACAAAAGGATTTAGAGGTTGTTGTCTTCTTTGCATATTGTCGGAGGTGACGGGGTAACTTCGGTGATTGTAATACCCCGTTGAATAATTAGCCCCAGAAGCTGTACTAAAGGTACTAATAGCAGAGGGTTGTGTACTATAAGTAAAGTCAGCAAAGTCCTTTCTACTCTTATGTTTACCATCGTTAGGTGAAGTTCTTACGAATGTATCCCACGAATACTCAGGTATATTCAATGGAACATGACTTGGTAACTGAGGTCCATCACCGAAGTAATCATAACGTTCTCCACCGAATCCTTGAGATTCTCCACCTAACCACCATTCACTTTGGTCAGGTAACATAAAGTTAATACCTGCGAATGCTGCTGCAGCTATACCTACATGTTTTAATCTTCTATCAATTGAGTGAACGCTAGTACCCATCTCATCTGCTATCATCCGTCTGAAGTTTCTCTTACCAAAATACATAGGTTCCTGTGTGCCCTTCATACGTAGTTCAGCTTCGAGTTGAGCTCTCTGCATCTTATGTGTTCTACTTTGATTCTCAGAGAATAATAACTCTTGACCAAATGTCGCATCGATACCTTTAGTATTCTTCAGATGATCCAAGTATTGCATTACTTCACCGAACATAGGATCACTAGATGCTACAGTATGCTTATACATAGAGTTCATTACATCTGCGCCTTCCATGCTACTGAATACATCTACTAACTCTGCAGTTAATTGAGCAAATTGATTATCGACTAATCCCTTTTTTGCAGTAGACATACGTAATAATTTTTGTACTCTTACTTCTACTGGAGTTTTAGGATTGATCGCTATGTTCCAGTTATTGAGATCCTCGGCTGCCATACTATGTAGTTTTCTTTTACTAAGAGTGATACCATCTATAATCTCTGCCAATATATCTGGGCCAGTCATAGTTCTAGCATCTACTTCAGTATCTCTCAATAATCCAGGAACATTCTTAGCAGAGATCATCTTCTTTCCAGACTTGACTAGAAGCTCGGGATAGGGTTCACCTGAACGAAATAGATCATGTTGTCCGTATCTACCTAATCCTCTATCTTCCATAATGTCAAATGCTGTTCTAAGTTTCCATACCGAAGAAGTAACTTTACCAGTTTCACTACCCAAGAGGGCAGCAACTGCAGCATCTTCTGCTTCTCTTGCTGCAACATTAAGATGCGTATCACTCTTCTTACTAGTTGACATCTTATAGAAGTTAGTATCCATATCTGAAAGATCATTCATTTGTTGTGATATTAATTTTATTTCATCTACTGTTGAATTTCCTTTTACATGTCCAGCTATCAGTTCATCAACATCAACATATCTCAATCTTTCTGTGCCACCTGCTTCAGTAACAAGTTGTCTTATAAATTTCTTTCTTCTACTTCCGACTGCACCTCCACGGATTACTAGTTCTTCAGATCTCCATTTCTGACTTCTCATGAATGATTGTTTGTCAGCATTATATGATTCCCTCATTGCTCTTTCTATCTCTCTATATTCGCCAATGTCTCTAGGAGTAAGATCAATGAAAGATGCAGAGTCACCATCAGAGTCACCGCGAAACATTTTGTATATTTCTCTGGTTACTCTTATTATTCCTTTACCTGCTCCTGCAATCTGTTTTGTAGTAAGTCCAAGCGTACTTCCTAAAAATTGATCATTAGGAACTACATATCTTTGTACTGCTACAACGGAAGTAGTATATATGTTAGGTTCTCTCTGTAGCCATTTCATTTCAGGAGTTCTACCTGACATGATATCTTCTACTTCACTAGCTTTCATTCCTAAGCTTAATAGATGCTCTCCTAAACCTTGAGCTTCTGCCTCAGCTCTGGAAATCATAGTAGTTTGGAAATCATTATATTTACTTGTTATTCCTTCTACGCTACTTTGAATTCTACCTGATGCTTCTGTAGGTTCTACTATTCCTCTTATGCCAGGTAGGAATGATGTAGCTGCTAGACCTGAATCACTATGTCTACCAACGAACTTAGCCATCTCTGTATAGAAGTGGGTCATGTGAGTGGATAGTGCTCCTAAACTTTGTGATGCTCCGCTATTAGCTTCGACTAATCTAGTAGCTAAGTTCATGGCACTTAGTTGTAATCTACTAAGTTCAACCGTTCCACCTTCTCCCATCTGTCCCATACCAGTAATACCTAATGCAGGTAAACGTATTTCATTTTTACCCCATCCGAACTTCTCATCCAGAACCTGCATAACATGTTCTACTTTAGCAGCACTCATGGTCTCAGTTAATTCTTTTCTGATCTTATTGAAATCCAGAGTAGCGTGATCTGCCATATGTCTTGGTACTTTTATAGCCATTGGATGTCGTGAAGCTAAGAACGTTCCCGAGTATTTGGTCTTTTTATTAGAGAAAAGTATATCAGGATCAGCTTCCCCAACTAGAAGTCCAGTAGCAGTCTTTGGAACTTGTTCTGCTATAAGTATAGCCTTATCTCCCTCGGCTCCCATTCTATTTTTTACTTCTGCTATAGCTTCTTCCGATGTAAGTGCATTACGAACTATTTCTGTATGTGCACTAGCTCTATCTTCTACTATCCAGATGTTAGGCTGTGCTACATCGGTTGCTCTCTTGACACTTTCTATAGCTCTATTTACTCTTACTAGTTGATCGGATAATTGGTTTATTGATAAATCAACCGTACCATGTGGTCGTTTACCTCCAGCTAGTACATAATCTACATCAGCTAATCTCATACTTATTGCATCATACTTAGTGGATCCTAAGTTTCTACGAATACTACCTAATAGAATTGCTCTACCCCTTTCAGATACGTTCTTTCCTCTAAGTCCATCATCAATAAGTTTTATAGAAGATGGTCTAAGCCTAACCATACCTACGGGATTACCCACAGCATCGGTTGGAGTTTCATCGAATCTGAAAGTAGCCATTAGATCTTCAGGACTCTTAGTTCCTATACCTATCTGTCCTCTAGTAACGAATGCCATGAATTCTTCGCCAGTACCCTGCTGTCTAATATTCTCATAGAACTTGAATCCTCCGGAGCGTATATGAGTACTGATAAACTTATTTAATCCTTTTCTATCATTAATTAATACAGCGCGTTCTGTTTTTAATTGTTGAATAGTGTCAGCTCTATCTTGAATTTTTTGATTTCTTTGTTTGATTTCTAATTCATTTATATCAAAATCTAATTCCTTTATATCTTCATTTAGAGCTTCAGTCATCAATTTCATTTCTTTTCTAACTTTAGTTATCTCTCTTCTACCGCTCTTACTCTTATTACTATATTTATCATAAGAAGGAATTATTCCTCCTCCCATCTTAGCATCCTCAGCAACGAACTCATTGATAGTACTATACACATCAGTTAACGTATTCCAGTTTACCATCTCGTTCATAGCTGTCTGTAGATCCATTTGATCTGATAATCTTCTTTCAATTATAGTAAGTACTCTTTCTGTTTGTCCTGTATTCAATACTCCGTTAGCGAATGATGTATTAAAATCGATACCTTCTAATGAAAGGAAACTACCGGGCATTAGACCTAATACCTTTACTAGAGTTTTCTCTGCTCCCTTGTCCCCATTTCTAGCAGCTTGAAGTAAGGTACCTGTCATCTTACCCATGATCCCTTCGGCAGATCTACCATGTTCTGCATACTTAGTGAAACCTTCATCAGCCCATGATGCTAGTACATTGATCTTTCTACCTTGATCTATAGAACTACTGCTGCCACTTCCCATCCTATAGAAGGGTCTACGCATTCCTTCAAGAGTAACATTGGAACCCATAACCGTTCCTCTAGATCCTGATCTGAATTCTTGAATTATATCTCTATTAATATTCAAAGAACCATCAGTTGGATTGAATGCATCATTAACTAATATAGCACTCTTACCTTCATTGTATTGATGGTTTTTAAATTGTACTCTACCGTCTTTATCAGTATATTTAATGAGTATATATTCACCGGCATTTATTTCCTTCTTCCATATATTTACTCCTGCAGTTTTACCTGGATTCTGTAAGTTTACAGCAGTTGCTGCTATTCTACTTTTAGATATACCGATTACCTCAGCATGCTGTGCTCCCTTCTCTATATCTACTTTATAGTTTGCACTTTGTCTTACTGTTCTAGTTCCTTGTATAGTTTCATCAACTAGAACATTAGCTTCAATAGCAAATCTACTCTTTGCATATGCTATAGTACCGTTAAGGAAGTGACCTTGTACATGAGCTCTAGCTACACTATCAGGTAATAATTCAGCCATCTTATCTGTTAAGATTTCAGGGTAGAACATGTTTCTATCTATATTGAGTAATCTGTTTGTTGACTCGTGATGTATGCGTGCAGTATTCGTTCTCTTATGACCTGAACCTCTTCTGTATGCTGTATAGAATTGACCAAATGGAATGTAATCAGCAAGTGCCATAGCACTGTAAACTCCTTTAGCCATAGTATGTGGATGTCCACCCAGCTTGAACAGATCACTAAGTTCATCTACGTAATTATTTACTCCCTGTTGTGACATAAGAGTAGCCATATTTAATGCTGCAGGTACAAGCTCAGGATCGTAAGTAGAAGAAATTAACTTCGAATAAAAATCTCGTTGAGTTTCATTACTTAATATTTGAGCTACTGGATTGTTTCGTTCCTCCATCATAGCAACAACAGAAGCCATTGTAGTATGAGCATCCATAAGAGACGAGTGACTATGTATATATCTTTCTTGCCATCTGGCAAGTACACTTTTTGTACCTCCTCTTACTTCTACCTCTCCTGTGCCACTCTCTATGGATCTCTGGAACGCTGCTCTGTATTTCTCTCTCACTGAAGCTAGGTCTACCCCATGTACATCCTTTGCCATTCTTTCCAATTCTAACGATTGACCTTCACTACGCATAGCAGAAGAAGCCATTTCCCACGTATCAATTAATACACCTTCATCGCTAATCATTAAGTTATGATATGCATTTGCGTTGATACGTTTAGCGGGATCCTTTCTACGTTGTATATCCTGTACTATACTTTGGATAGTAGGTATATCAGATATGTTTGAGTAATGACCTATGAGCAAGGCATCGTCAAGAAGAGCCCCTAATTCATTCATTACTTGGTGTATTTCTAATCCACCTTTCCTTATCTGGTTTTCCATCCATTTTTTATGTCTACCTAGATCTGCAGAAGTCGTTGTATCGAATGTCTGTTTTACCCATTCGTCAGTAACTGGTTTATTAGAATTAACCCACCATATCTTTTGTTTTATAATTTTGCCATTTACATCAGTCTTGATAGCAGAGATCTGATAAATATCAGTATATGCAACCTTAGCATATGGATGTGCTGTAGGATCTTCACTTAGTGTTTCAATATCCAGATATACTTTCTCTCTATTTTTCCATCCCGATTTAAGAGCTTCGAATTGCTTTATACCTTTCATTCTTTTCTTAGCAACTCTAGCCATAGGATCCAATGCAACTGCAGTGGCAGCAAATGTCATTCTAGCTCCACCAGTTAATGAAAGAATATTTTGATTAGTAACTAGTTGTGCCTCATCTCCATACGTCATCTGCAGGTTTCTTCTATGCATATCGCGTGATATAGATACAGTTCCTCCAGGCATGACTTTACCTTCAACCATTTCCCTAACTTCCATATCTACACGAGCTTGCAGTACATCATTGTATCGTGACAATGGAGTCTGCAGGTCACCTTTCCTTCCACCAGGTCTAAGAGTTCTGGATTTAGGATCCCATACGTGCTCAGGTATATGAAGTATTCCTGAGTAAATGTTACTATTATCTCCCATAGCAAACGTGTTGAATCTAGATAGTAGAGGAATTTCTCTGAAGTCTACTACCTTCTTAGATGGATCAGCAGCACTTCTAGCAGTAACTCTTATAATAGCTATCTGATGATCAACAGCAGAACTAGGATCTCCTACTACCATAGGAGTTCCCTTGATTGTTTTTACATCTACAAGACCAACTGAATCTACTCCTTCAGCTCTAGCCCATATGTCCATAGTCCTATAGAGTTCAGTTCTGTTGTTTGTTAAATTTGATATTCCATTATTCTCAAGTATACTTAATCCACCGTCATAAATATTAGCATCGGTAAGTGCTCTGTTTAAACTCATAAGAGCATTCGAACCTAGTCCATTCTTACGACCTCGTGCTGACCATATTTCCTTTTGTACTTCAAGGTTAGCATTATTAGAAGTAATTGCTCCTCTACCTGCAAGTCCAAATCTTTCTAATGTTTCTAATGAATGGTTATGTATGATAAAATTAGCATACTCTACTGGCTTATCTAAGTTATTCATTGGCATGCGTTCTACAAATGTTCTTTTAGCTTTGCGTAGATCTTGCGCCAGTCTTGCTACATCAGGATGTGCTGCATCATCCTCTAATTCCATTACTAGTTTATCTAGTACTTTCTTGTATTCTCCAGTGTTAAGCATGTAGATACTTTCGGGTTTGATATCTTTAAGTATGCCACTGTTTTCGAATACTGACCGAGTTTGGTTTCTATGTACTACATCAGCCATTCCATTTAGTAAGTTCTGTTTATCTTTAGAATTTTGACCATTTAGAATTGCTGAGTATTCTTGAAGTACTGTTCTAACTTCCTGATTGACTCTATGTCTGTTGGCTCTTTCAATTGCTGCCCTGTCTCCGACTCCAAATAGATCTGGATCTTCGAATCCAGGAATGCCAGGACCTAGTTTCTCATCATGACCAAACCATACATCGACTGTTGAACGGGGAGCTCTTGGTCGATTTATGTCTGGTACTACTTTAGATGGATCTGGATAGAGAATGTCTCTCTTAACCAGAAATGCATCTATCTTCTCACGAAAGGACATATCACTAAGTCCACGCATGAGACGCAGTCCACCGAAGTACGCAGCTCCTACGAGAGGTACTCCGGTGACTGCTCTATTATCAAGTACGCTATCCTCTCTAGCGCCATCATCTACGTATTCTTCCGAATCGTAATATTCCTCCGGAGACTCTATATCTTGTCTATCATCTCCAGAAGATAGTGATTTTGTGTATTTTCCTATTCCTGCCATTTAATTCACCGAGATTCAAACAATTTATTCGCCTTGAGTAGGTGGTAAATTCCCATACTTAATTGAGCTACGTGCTCTTCCTCAAGAGGAATGTTCATATGGTGTTCTATTACATGAACTAACTCGTGTAATAGTGCTTCTTCTTTTGCATCTTCTTGCATGTGCTTAAAAAGATAAATGGTTCTATCTATAAAATCTATTGTTGCGAATGATCCTTCTCTCTTTGTTTCTAACTCATCGTCTTCTACTATGTTATATGTTTGATTCATAAAGACGATCTTCTTAGGTAATGCCATTAATATTAACTCCGTGCGTGTACAGTATTTATACTAGATGTAATAGCCGCATTTCTATGGGCTGTAACTGTAACGCGGGTTTGGTTAAGTAGACCAGAAGCAATATTCAAATGCACGGATCCCTTTAAACCCATAATTTCTATAGCTTTACTCATGGCTTTCCGAATGTCAGTAGTCCTGAGTTGGTTCTCAGGATATATACTTTCACCAGTTGTATCATCTATATCTACTGGTCCCGGCAAGAATGGTGAGTGTGCCATTCTTCTACGTTGATCCATCCATCCAAGATTGAAATCATGTGCATCCATTCCTTCATTGTCTAACGTTTTAACTTGCACATCTTCTACGTTTATCATAGGATGCCATCCCATCCATCCTTGCTTAGGAAGGTTATGGGTCCTAAAATAATCGGTTAATCCCTCAGCAGTCTGATCATCTGACATACGCTGAGATGCTTTGAAGTCCATCTGATTCCACTTAGCTTTAAGTGCTTCAGCTACAGCAGGTGGAACCATTTCTACGACTTCATTTCTTCTGATTGGACTAGTCTCTTTCATAAAAGCATCCATATAAGGACGTTCCCTAGCAGGTAATGCTCTATAAAAGTGCGTCCAACCATCCTTACTTTGGCTATATGGATTGATTCCGGTCATAGTTTCGGAAGCAACCGTAAGCCATTTCTTGTCTCCGGTTTGCTGATACATTCTTTGAGCTTTAACATATTGTATCTTATCGAAGTATTCGGAATACTCTCTATCTTTTCTAATTATGTCTGGTATCCATTTACTATCATCAATAGTCTTATACATACCATGAGCTCCACCCCATATAGCACCGGCCAATGCACCTATACCACCAAAGGTATTGGATCCTAACATAGCTGCGGTTGCACCCCAACTAATAGCTCCACCAAATGGATCATCTTCTCTCATTAGACTTCTAATAGTAGGTTCGACAAAATCCTTAACTGGTGAATCCCAGAAGGAAGTTGGTCTACTATATAGAACATTTCTTTCATAGTGTTCTATAGGGTCGTATGTATTTAAGAATTTTCTATGTAACCATGTGTCTCTATGTGATAATAATTCCCATGCAGCACCAGCTAATCTTTCTATAGGTCCATACTCAGCAGCAGCTTTAATGTGTTCATTCTCACTTAGAATATTTACATTAGCATCTGGTATGATAAGATCTCCTACACTACTGAATCGTTTAGGATAGAAGTCATATTGTCTAGCTACTGCCTTACGCATTCTTTTTATTTCTTCTAATTCTTCAAATGCATCTGGTCCCATTAATCCAGCATTAATTTGCTGATGAGCTTTATTCAATGCATCCTTAGCTTCATTAGAATAAGGAGCAATGTCTCCAAGTATCTTAGCTCTATCCAACCATGAATATGCTTCTCCAAGATTAGCACCATGGCCTTGTGATATAAGTTGTCTTGCACTTGCTCTTGATGCATGAAGTCTATTTACATCTCGTTGATATCTATTAAAGTCAAACCCATATTCGAACGTTTTCATGTTCCATGGATTCTCACGATCTACATATAGAATAGCTCCCTCTTTCAATCCGAGAGTTTTCATGTACATATTAAGCTGACTCTTATGTGGATTTTGTGCATCCACCATACGAGATAACTTCTCTGTAGATGTAGTCTTTATTTCAAGTACTTTCTTTCTATTTCCTTCACGTATAATAGCATCAACGTGACCAGATACATCTGCATATGGATCATATACAAGTGCTTCAGCTTGTACTAATAAGTTTAATCTAGCTAGATT
>Ga0098061_1000908_pt1 | contig 14500 bp, 17 predicted proteins | sample 22_taG_FD_92579 | JGI IMG/M metagenome (GOLD analysis project Ga0098061, IMG submission 92579) | Marine viral communities from the Subarctic Pacific Ocean - 22_ETSP_OMZ_AT15343 metaG | ecosystem: Environmental > Aquatic > Marine > Oceanic | place: Subarctic Pacific Ocean | collected 2015-01-20 | reverse complement strand
GGAATCCTTTGACTACCGGAACAATATCACTCTGCTCCAATAAGGATCGTTGTAAGGCCATCATAAGGGCTCCTACGGCTTGGTCTGTTAAATTTAATTCTTTACTCATTTTGTTTCTCCTTTGTTTTTTTATGATCTTCATCATACATCATTTTTGCTAGTTCCTCAAATCCCACCTTTGGAACCCATCCGAACTTTTCTCTCGCCTTGGTTGGATCGCCCAGCAAAAGGGGGACTTCTTGGGGTCTAAAAAGTCTTTCGTCTATCTCAACGTACTTGCTAACGTCTAACTCGGCATAGCCAAACACGGTATTTAAGAACTCTCTAACAGTATATGTTTTACCGGTGGCGATCACGTAATCGTCCGGAGTGTCCTGTTGGAGCATAAGCCACATCATTTCAACGTAATCGCCGGCGAAACCCCAATCTCGTTTTGAGTCTAGATTTCCCAAGTAAAGCTTATCTTGTAAGCCGAGTTTAATCCTGGCCGCGGCCAGGGTAATCTTTCTAGTCACGAAGGTCTCCCCCCTTCTGGGGGATTCGTGGTTGAATAGAATTCCCGAAGATGCGTGAAGCCCGTAGCTCTCGCGATAATTGCGAACTAAATTATGCGCGAACACCTTCGCACAAGCATAGGGAGAGGCCGGCATTAGAGCGGTTTTCTCGCTTTGCGGGTGTTCTGGATTGTCTCCGAACATCTCTGAGGAAGATGCTTGATAAATGCGAGCGTTGGGAACTATATGTCGGGCGGCCTCAAGAAGGCGAAGTGTGCCCATAGCGATCCCGTCAACAGTTGATTCCGGAACCTCGAAAGACACACGCACATGTGACTGCGCCGCGAGGTTATAGATTTCATCTGGTTGATACTCTTGTAAAAGGCGCCACATACAGCCGGTATCGTTTAGTTCAAAATAACGCATTTCAAAGTCTTTGTGACCAAATATATCGTCTAGCCTCTCTGTGCAGATGACTGATGATCGGCGCTTAAGGCCGATGACCCTGTAGTTTTTTTTGAGTAACAGTTCAGCAAGATATGAACCATCTTGGCCGGTTATTCCAGTTATCAATGCTGTCTTCAAGATACTCCTCTAATGTTGGGATAGTTTAATATAACCCATTCACAGGTCTCTGTCAAGGCTTTTTTAAGATCTGTGTAGTCTTCTTGCCTCCAACCAAGTTTAATGAGCTTAGAATTGTCCGAAGGTTTTCTATGTTGCCCCGCTGGCTTTGATGTGTCCCAAACAATTTCTCCCTCAAAGTCCATAATTTCACAGATTATTTCGGAGGCCTCTTTGATTGAAATCTCGTTCGTGTTCCCGACATTCATTGGTTCTGGTTCATCATAACGGTCCAACAAGAATAACAAAATTTCTGCCAAATCTCTTGAATATGTGAATTCTCGCAGGGATGATCCGTCTCCCCATAAAGAGACGTTTGTGCCATTCAATTTGGCTTCGTACACCTTTCTTATGATTGCTGGAAGGACGTGGGAATTTTCAAGATCAAAATTATCGTGTTCGCCGAAAAGGTTGTTTGGAATCGCTGTTATAAAATTACAGCCATATTGTTGACGGTATGCGCGGGATTGTATATCCAACATTCTCTTAGCGTGTGCATATCCAAAATTACTATGATGTGGCCGGCCGGTGTGTATCTGCTCTTCTGTGAGTGGATATGAAGCCTTATCTGGGTAGACACATGTACTAAGTAGAGATATTACTTTTTCAACTTTGAAACATTTAGCTGCTTCCAAGACGTTCGTGTTAATCCTTATGTTACTTTTGTAAAAGTCGCCGGGGTGTGACATGTTGGCTTTAACACCTCCTACTTTAGCGGCTAAGTGTATTATCATGTTTGGTGTGTGTGTGCCTATCATACATCGAGCATCATACCACGATTCTAAATCATATTGATGCGACCCGACTAAAATTAATTCATGCTCTGTTTTTGTATGACTAAAGGCTTTACCGACAAGGCCAGTACCGCCCGTAATTAAAATCTTCATTTATATAATGTCCTCCAGTTCCGCTAGCGATATATCGGGAGGAAGATAGAAATCTACATCTTTAATGGAAATCATCTCTACATCTTGTTTTCGTCGAAGCGCCAAATCGAAAACACTTTTTTTAGAAGTCCCAACATGAGCAATTCCCGTCTTCTCCGAAAGGGCGAGCTTACATATCATGGGAGAAATTATATCCACGTAGTCTCTTGTTGTATATTGATCTACAAATGCGGCCTTATGGGGAAACTCTCTAGGAACAAATGAAGTTCTAATCGTCAGAGAATTATCATACATCCTAGCCAATAATTCTGCTGACGCTTTGGACATAGCATAGTTTCCTATGGGATTGATGGGGTCCACGGTGGTATATTCTCCTGTGAGACCGTCAAAAACATAATCGGTAGAAATGAAAACAAATCTTATATTTTTTGCAAGACAATTCTTTAATAAATTCCACGTTCCCACAACATTGGCCTCGACGCATTCTTCAATCTGTTTCAGAGCTTCAACTGTTTTTGTATAAGCTGCACAATGCAATACTATATCAAAATCATTATTATTAAAATAAGCGCAAACAGATTTGGATGAAGTGATATCCATTTCGCGACGGGAGGGCGCAAAAATTCTAATTTGAGTAGATTTATCCCACTCTGAGATTATCTGCGTTCCGAGGACGCCAGAGGCACCGGTGATTAATATTTTTTTTAAATCCACTTGTGGAGTCCATTCGTATAGGAGGGTTTCCATCCCAATTCTTTTATTTTAGAAATATCAATAGCATATCTCAAATCCTGTCCCCAGCGATTTGCTACAAACATTATCTTTTCTCTTCCGTAGCCGTGCCAGTCTAAAACAAAATCTACCACTTCAATGTTGGTTAAATAATTTTCAGCAGCAATATTGAAGACTTGGTTTTTTACTCGCTTTTTGATTAAAAAGAAAAGAGCATCTACATTATCTTTCACATAAATCCAATCCCTCACATATGAGCCATCGCCATGTAATGGAATTTTTTTACCACTCTGGAGGCAGTCAATACATTTGGGAATTAACTTCTCTTCGTATTGTCTTTCCCCGTAATTATTGCTACTTCTGGTAATAACATAATCTATGTTGTAGGTACGTTGATATGCGCGCACTAACATTTCCGCTGCTGCCTTGGATGCCGAATAGGGGTTACTTGGATTTAGTACGTCTTTTTCCGAAAATTCTCCCTCAAGAGTATCTCCATATACCTCATCCGTACTAATGTGAAAAAATAAGGGCCGATCATGCGGTTGTTTCCCTCTTACCAATTCTAGTAAATTATGAACTCCCACAATATTACTTTTAATGAATACATCCGAACTATTAATGGAATTATCCACATGGCTCTCCGCTGCAAAATTGATTAAAATATCACAAGCTGGAAGGTGAGAAATTTCAGAAATATCTCCCCGAATTAAAGTATATTTAGGATCATTATCCCAGTCTAATTTAGAATTAGAAGCATACGTTATTTTATCAATATCAATTACCGTATGACCCTTCTTCAAAGCCGTTTCCACGAAATGACTTCCAATAAAGCCTCTGCCGCCTGTTACAACAATTTTCATCTCTTTCTCCTTAAAATTTTGTTGCCGAGGTATACTCAGCAAATGTTTGTGAACTTAAATCTCTATCTGAGATTATCATGTCTTCTGGATCTGTCTCCCATGGGATCCCAAGCTGGGCGCCGAGCGGATTAATACCCGACTCGCCGGCGCTGTTATAAAACGCTGAACACTTGTATAAAACAATAGCCGGACCTGAAGTCACCTCAAAGCCATGGGCGAAACCGGGTGGGATCCAAATGGAAACTTTGTTTTCCTCACTTAATACGATAGAGTCATATTGTCCGTATGTTGAGGAGGTATGCCTGATGTCAACAAAATAATCTATAATTGTGCCTCTTGTAACCCGGACAAGTTTACCCATGGGGTCGCTCCATTGATAGTGAAGACCTCTGACGACATTTTCATGAGAAAAAGAATGATTATCTTGAGCAAACGTCGTTTGCAGGATATCTTCAATCTCCTTGCTATAAGATTCGAAAAAGAAGCCTCTTTTGTCGGAAAAAACCTTGGGCTCGAAAATTTTAATGTCTTTAAAAATATTTTTCATCTTATCCTTTCTCTTTTATCAGATGCTTAAATCTATCCTTATTCTCGATAATATAACTCGGAAATGCATCGCACAACTCAACAACTTCAAATTTAGAATCTCTAAAGAATACATCTCTATTCTCTTCAATATTGTTGCCGACATTCATTTTGTAAAATGAGTTATTAAACTCTTGATGCGCGGCGCATTCAATCTTTAACAACACTCTTTGTCTTGCCGTCGTTTCTTTATGCGCGCCGACATATGTGAAATGCCAGCCGCCGTCATCAACTCTCTTGCCGGCTTCTCTCATAGATGGGTGCCTGAGCTTATCGACGCCATATTTTTTAAGAAAACCATAGTTACAAATTTTAGTTCCTAGCCACTTTTTATCAACGACACCATTAAACTCCCCGCTGTGAGAAAGTAGGTTTCCGGAAGTTTCTTTAAGATTAAAATAATAATAATACATATCCTGCGCCAAATGAAACAAAATATCTGGTTCGTAAAACTCTTTAAGATTTTTAATTCTATCGATATTTGGAAATTCGTCCAAATCGCTTGTAATAATCACATCATCATCGGTGCAACCACTTAGCCCTTTTATGACTGAATTTCTTTGGTGCTGATCTGTCCGAAACGGATCCACTCCGATCAGTTCCGGGGGAGTATCGTCGACCACTACATGTATTATCTTGTGCTCAAATCTCTTAAAAAGATCCTTGTTGTCCTCATAAAATAAATTCTTTGAAATACCAGAAAATGTCACCTTGGATTCGCATATTACAAAATAATCCACTACAGGATCTAGATAATTCAGTCTTATTTCCAACAAATCTAGTTCATTAAAAAATGGAAAGCAATCATAAATTTTCATTAAATTTTCTCCTCATAAATCCGATATATATCAGTATTATCTAATTCATATTTATCTTTTTCTCTCTTACACTCATCATATTCGAAAAGGCTTCCATCTCTATCCAAATATTTCCACCCCTTTGTCAAAGAGTCTCCCTGTGCCCAGAAGCCATCTGAAACATTATGTTTTCCCCAATATTTTGGCGCGATAACATTTATTATTTCATCATTAATCCATGTCGGGATCCACGCAAAACTAGAGTTCGACATAATAATATTTTTCGCATTCCTAACAAGAACCCAATCTATTTCGCCACTGTAATGATAGACTGAGAGTTCTGGGAACATTCTTTTAGCCGTAAAGGGATCGTCTGTAACGACTTTAAACTGCATATTTGGATTGCGTTGTTTCATTAATTTCATAGCATTGCGCCAATATGTCTGCGGTAGAAATAAATCGCTAATAGGAACGTATTCTCCGCCGCGGAATGCCAATATGCAAATATCTTTCTTTGAAAGCGCATATATTTGTTTGTCGTCTCTCACCCTAAGCCATTCCCTAACTTCATTCTTTCTTCCTTCAAGGTATTTTTCAGATTCCATATTACCGTCTATTTTTGTATTGTCTGAGATGCTGGCAAGCTCCGGATCGTAGAGACGACAATCGCAATTGAAAACTGGATGTATGAGAGCCTTTTCTTCGTAATATCTTTTGATCCCTTCTGGGAGTTTTGTCGGTGGGCCTCCTTCGGGGCCTTCCCCGCCTATAACCTCTTTCCCAAAATCCAGATTCATTATATTCGGTGCTTTAAATTTTTGAGGATTCATGATGCCAAAATCATATCCATTATTTAAGGCGATTACTCTTGTTACAGTGTATCTCCATAGTTGGTTTCCCAATCCAGATCCATTATAAAGCTCATTAACTATCATTGTTTTTTCTCCATAATAAAAAATCCATTACCGTAGGGGGATTGTTTTACCCACTTTTCTTTGATATCTCCCATAGAATAAGAGAATTCAATTAGTTCGAACCCTGCTCTATCAAAAAGTTCAAGCCACCACTCTTCATCTTTTTTCGTAACATGAGTTACATCTACCTCATATTCTCTGATTCTAAATAAGTTATTGTCACCCAAAGGAATTACAAAAAAGAACTGCTCTCCTTTTGAAAACAAATGATTTAAGAATTTCGGCAGATGTTCTTCTTCAATGTGCTCCAATACGTCTTTACATATCAAAAGATCATATTTTTTATCATTTGGCACGTACACATAGTCTTTAACTTTTGGATGACAATTTTCCAAGGCGTAGTGGCTAATATCCTCGCCCCAAGCATTCGCTCCCAATAGTCGAAGAGCGTGAACTAAAAATCCTTTCGCGCATCCTATATCAACGCAATCTTTGAAATCAAATCGGCTTATTATGTCATTGGCTTCGGGGATTGATCTTGTAGGCATCCATCGATAATCTGTATATCCTGATAGCTTCTTTCTTACTCCGTTTTCGTAATAATCTTTATTGAATTTATGCGAACTCATTGTGTTCCGTGGGCGCCAAGATGTCGTCAATCAGTTCATTTTGCATTGCGTATTTACAATAATGACAGCCGTGGTGTCTTCTCTCTATCGGTTTACTGTAATACTCTTCGATATCATCGATGTGGCAAACCATGAATTGAGATTCTGGTACATAATTATAATTGTTCTCCAAAGAAAGTTCTGCCGATGGGCATGCATATATGTACCCATCAGTAAAAAGAAATGGCTTTACAGCCTGAATATAACAATGATCGCTTCTTCTTTCGCCTTTAAAATTAAAATCAGACAAGAAGGCATATTTTAAACTTTCTCCCCTTGCTGCTTCGTGATTGGATATAACTTCCCTAATCGTCTCTATGTCTTCTTCTACTAAGTTAACCTTTTTAATTGCGTTGAATGCAATTCTAGTTGGGATTTTATTCTTCTCCACCCATTCTATCATCTCAATAAAATGTTCTCTTTTTTGGAAATTGTTTGATAATCTTTTCTTCTCCAAAGTTGTCCACTTTCCAGTTATATTTGGATTTGTTGAGGTTTCAGTTGCTTCGTCCCAAACATAAGCTGCTGAGGCTTTCGTATCAATATCATCGAACACACTAATATCGTATATATAATTTTCATAAAATCCATACATACCCAGTCGAACCCAAGAAAATAAACTTACCACCTCTTTACTGAAATTCTTTTTCCCCAATAAAACTCCATTGGTACAAATACCCAACTTAAAGCCCAGAGAGTGAGCATAACGTGCGATTTCAGCAAAATCTGGATGTATAGTTGGTTCCCCACCACCAGTGAACTCAACACCAGTAACACCAATCTTTTTAAAGGATCTGAGTGCTTGCTTTACCTTTTCAGTTGGTAGCTTTTCTGTTAAGTCTCTATTGGCGAAACAACAAAACGAACATGTAAGATTGCAAGCATTTATTAAAGAGATGTGCGCCATTACTGGAGATGGGGGCTTTCCGTCTTGAAAATCTTTTAATTTATCTAAATGCTTTAGAAGCTTAGTTGTATTGCTCGTAAAACTTCTTCCTTCTACTTTTTTCATGTCTTTTCCTCCTCTCTTAGTTTATATTTTCCTGACAATATATACAGTAAGGCTCTTTCTACTATGTGAGCTTCAGTCATTGATTTTTCTGGCAATTCTAGAGATAATAGCTTCCAAAAATTCATAGGGTACTTCATGACGTCTTCTTTCGTAACCAAATATTGTGAACCTGGAGAAAATCTAATATATTCTTGCCTTTTGTAGTCTTCAAAATACTTGTGCATAAACTCGTCATAACTAGAATATCGACAACTTATGTTATATGTCGAATTATGAGCCCCTATATACCAACTATTATTTATCTCATTGTATCCTCCAGATTCGTCAATCCTATGAGCATATGTGTTCTCTAAGTGTTCATAAGATTCAAGCGGAGTTAAGAACTTGTTCTTTATTAAACTATCGAACTTGTCTCTATTACAATGATCCCACGGAAATGCCTGTGTGAATATCATGATGTCAGGAAGATTATCGTAATTTTGCCAAATAAACCAAGATATGTCAAATTGGTTTCCTCCAATGTTTGGAAGATTTATACTTTTAAAACCTCCTTCTACGGGGGCGCCCTTGTTGAGTATTATGTAGTTGTCTGTATAATCTAGTACCCAAGAAGCGTCTTCATCATATCTGCTCAATATGAAAAATGGAATTTCTGTGTTCATTGTTCGTATCTTTTTTTTGTATAATCTGAAAAATTAAATCTTCTTGGATATGTTCCGGGAAAATATCTATGAAAACCAAAAGGCTCAACCCCCTTTGATTCGGGTACCGGCAATTCCTGTGAGAAGCGGGCTGCTAGTTCTACCGGGGCAAATTTGACACCATGCTTCTCAAACAGGTGCCGATTATGTACACAGATGTTTCCGTCCTCATTATAAGCTCCGGCATTCATATGTTTATAAAATATACCCTCATTTACCTCAAAGGGAATTTCCTCGATTTGGGGAACTTCCAATACTTTTCTGCTTCTCAAAGTAAATCCTCCGTTGCCGACTCTATGGTGGTTTCCAAATGGGTCAATAAATGCGGTTTCGAGAAGTGGCCAGGGCGCGCCAATATAATCCCACTCTAAGAACTCATCTGTCCAAGCGTCAGGATTTATTACAAAACCATCAGGATGAATCATCAGCATAAACTCGGTATCAACATGTTCGATTAGTTTGTAGATGCAATAATAACTGAATTCTTTATAAGAGATTTTTTCAAAATCTTTAAACTTTTCAAACTGTATGTTCTTGGGCAATTTCTTTGGGCACTTATGAGACACAAACTTGACGGCGCCAAATTCCACACCTTTAGTACTATATTCTAAAGCCATTAGATTCTCATTAATTTGAGTAGAACCTAGAGCCAACAGCGTTATATTATTTAGTTTAATTTTGTTCATGTTTCTGAATCGATAGCGCTACTTCTCTCTGTTTTATTTGCGCGGGGATTAGGTGAGTCATTTGTCTATCCCATAAGCGTATCGCTACTGTTATTTCGTTTAAAATAAGAGGAGGGCCATATTTATCGTGTAACCTCTTATAGTAATCTATATCAACTGTCCAAATCATCCTTTCATCAAAAAACAACATATCATTACACTTCCTAACTGTGAGTACGCTTGGATTTCCTATCGTGTTGTTTCCCATATATATATCTTCATTATATCGAGGTTTATGAAGGCGATGGAAATTAACTCCATCATGTGTGTGTTCGCATGATGTCACGAGCCACATAACTCCGTCGACGAACGCATCGTTAATCTTTTCTAGGCTGTACTTATCCCACAGGAAGTCATCCTGGAAGAGTATTTTAATAATATCGCCTTTGCATCTTCTCATCGCCCTATTAGTATTATCGGTGAAGTTCCCCCTGTTCTCTTTGTTTCTCATATAATTAATGTTGAGCCTTGTGGAATACTCACTACACAGGTTTTCAATATCATCGTCTTTACTGTGATCTGAAATAACAATTTCAAAGTCTTTATATGTTTGTTCTAGAAACTTCTGAAATTGAAAATCTAAAAACTCGCTGCCGCGGCCGAACGACTCGTAGGTCGGCATTGCTATGGATATCATAATATCTCTCCCATAAATGCATCTACGATTCTTTCAATATAGTTAATTTTTTCCTTCGTTATAACTGGTGAGGTGCCTAAAAAGAAGGTGTCAGTCGTGACCTTTCTGGCTACGGGATATTTTTCCACAACATCATCGGTATTGGCAAGATGCGAATATGCCGGCTGTAGCATTACATTCCCACCAAAATAAGTTCTAGTTTGTATTTTCTTTGTCTCTAGAAAAGTGGTAAGCTGGCTTCTTGTGAACGGACATCCATCTCTAATAGTCAAAGGAAAAGCAAACCAATTTGGATCTGATTTTTCTGTTGCAACCGGAAGATGAAAAAACTGCTCATACTTTTTAAAGATCTTAAATAAATTATCAAAATTTTCGTTACGAAGAGTCTTAATCTCATCAACTTTGTCAAGTTGGGCCAAGCCTATTGCGGCTTGCAACTCAATGGGCTTTAAGTTGTATCCAATTTCAGTATAAACATATTTGTGGTCGAACACTCTATCTGGCATCGAATCAAGCCAACAAGAGAATCGCTTCCCGCATGCGCCAGTCTTAGATATACTGGCCTTTTCTCCGACACAATAGCAGCCGCGGCCCCAATCTCTTAGGCTTCTCACAACCTTTTCCTGAAGGGGATCTTTGACGGCCACAAATCCGCCTTCGCCCATTGTGATATGATGTGCGGGATAAAAAGAGCAGCTAGCCATGTCTCCGAAAGAACCAAGGGGTTTTCCGTCGTAGGTGCCGGCTAACGCATCGCAACAGTCCTCCAAAAGAATCAAATCATATTTTTTCACTAACTTCATTATGCGGTCCATATTTGGAGGGTTTCCCAAAACATGAGCGAAGGTTATGATCTTGATGTTATGATCTTGCAGCGCCTTTTCGGCCTGGTCAATGTCCAGATTAAGGCTAGGAAGTTCGATATCAACAAACACCGGTTCAAATCCCATTTGAAATATTGGGTTAATTGTCGTTGGGAAGCCGGCTATTGGAGTTAACACTTTCGTTCCCTTCGATAGGTTGTTGAGATTTTTTGAAGCCACTGCGGCCATCATAAGAAGATTGGCGCTGGACCCACTATTGACTAGCAGACCTTTCTCTTTCCCCAAGAACCCTGAGAACCTTCTTTCGAATGTCGTCCCCTCCTTACCAAGAACAAGCCATCCGTTCAATAGGGAACTAATACCATTAATATATTCGTGGCTGTCGAAATAAGGACCGGCATAATATACCCAATCTTCGCCGGGAGTCCATGTCTTTTCTGATTGCTTATTCCTTATATATGAATCTACCAAAGACAGTATCTTGTCTAATTCGTTGTCTTTCACATTATCTCCCACTGGTTTGGAATTAAATCTCTTGTGTTGTGTGGCATACTTTTTCCAAACCACCTTTTTGGCGCTATAATCCTCTTATTTTTATGATTGCTTAACCAAGCTGCCCACCAACTAAAACTGCTATTAGATAATATAACACCATCACACATATAAATCAAGTAAAAATCTATAATATCTTCATTTTTTTCTACAAAAACGATATTATCTTGTAAAAAGTTTTCTTTGCACCAAGGTATATCATCACTGAATATCAAAAAAGTAGTGTTGTCTGGGAAGCGCGCCATGGCATCTTTATAGTATCCTATAGAACAGGGCGGGTGGGCAGCGCTAAATTGAAGGTAGTCCCCTCTTCTAACGTGTACCGCGGTGGGCTTCTTCTCTAGAATCTTTCCGTATTTTTTAGCGATTACTTCTTCAGTCTCGGCATCAACAGAAAAAACCTCCCTAATATGATTAGCGTGCTTTTCAAAGTACTTCTCTGATTGGAAATATCCAACTAGGCACATATTTAGGCTTGGAGATATCTCTTTATAGTGAAAATGTGGTTCACGATAAACCTGTTTTATGGGCAAGTCAGAAGAAAATTTGAGATTTCGAAATATAGTTTTTAAATATTTATTACATTTTCTTCCTTGCTTTGGTAAGTCGTGATTTTTCATATCAAACACCGGTTCTGTACCGATATCTAACGCTAGCGCTATAGCAGCAGATATTTGAAATAGTTGATTTCCTAGTCCTCCTTGTAGGTAGCTAGTTATCATTGGATATCTCCTTGTATTTTTCTTTTGCTCTGATCCTTTTCTCCGATAGCATGAGTTTCCTGTGATCGATCTTATCTTCATTCAAAGGATTGATTCGATTGTAGACATGCAGCACTTCTTTAATGAAGGTGCTTCGATGGTGGGCCATCTCTAACATTGGAAACATAAATATCATGTCCCAGGCGCCATCGCAAAAACGGCCGTCGTCTTCAAGAAAATCTGCCTTCTCGATCCTCTTCCATAATTTATATTTAAACGTTCTCAAGTGAGAACTCATCCACTCTGATTCACGAAAGGAGTTGGAGTTAATTACTTCTTTCGGTATCTGCCGGGAAAACTTTCCTCGGACTTTCGATGGATATTCTATATAACTCCCATAGGTAATCCAACAATTGTCTTCTTTATACCTATTGTTTAAAATCTCCAATGCGTTTTTCGTTGCAAACCAGTCGTCTCCATCTAGAGTGATTATTATATCTTCGTTATTTGGTTTGGATATCTCAATTGCTTCATAGATATTTTTAAGTGCTAGCTTTCTATCGCTATTTTCTATGAATAGAAATTTTGAATTTTCGCTAACTTCTTCTCTTATAATCTTAACGCTGGTGTCAGTCGAACAATCGTCGATGACTATACATTGATAGTTCTTGTAGCCTTGCAGCTTAATACTGCCTAAGCATGCTTTCAGCCACTTTTCATTATTGTAAGATGGGACAATAATTTTGAAATGATTATCGGGTATAGGCGCTACATGGTCCATTCAATTAATTCCTTTATTCCATCTCTGAGAGTCTTCTTTTGGTGCCAACCTAGTTTTCTCAATTTCTCTCCGTCCAGTCGCGGAAGCGCAAGTGAATTTATTTCTCTATCAACTAATTCATACTTCAATTCCTTTCCTAATAGATCAGCGATCATTTGCGCCAATTTTAAATTATCACTTTCCTCTGCGGCTGCAATATTATATTTCTCACCGGAAATTCCATTGTGGGATAGAAATAATATCGCATCACATAAATCATAAATATGTAAATAATTTCTTCTATGTGGAACAACTCCCCCAGAACTCAAATGGATCTGAACTCTTTTTCCTTTTAGCACTTTTTGGATTGTTTGTGGTATAAATTTTTGAGATGACTGGTGGGGGCCAAAAGCATTCATGGCATATCCTATTACTACTGGAATTTTATATATATTTTTATACGACATACAAATTTCTTGCGCGGCGACCTTGGTGGCAGCATATGGACTGAGTGGGTTGGGTATATTACTTTCTTTAAAAATGGTACCGGCGATTGATGGGCCATATATCTCAGCGCTGCTGAGGTATAAAAGTTGCTTAAGGTCGCGAGCATAGTGTCGTGAATACTCCAGCAGGTTTGCCGTCCCAACTACATTGTTTAAAACGAAATTTATAGGATTGGCGAGGCTCTTCTCTGTGCTTGTAGAAGCTGCTAGATGTATTATATAATCTATTTTTCCAATTTCGAAAGAAATCTCCTCGGTGATGGGCTCTCTGAGATCGTGATAAACTTTTTTTAGTCTGTCGTTGGACTCAGAATGAATATTTGACGCTGTGCGGTACATAGAAATTATATCATATTCTGTTTCTCTCAGGAGAAAGTCGATTAAATTACGACCTACGAAACCAGAGGCGCCGGTGATCAATACCCTATGCATTGGCCAAACTCTCTTTTATTTCGTTCCAAAAAAAACAAGGGCGCGAAGCGAGATATTCAAACATAGTCTGTTTATCAGCTAGCCATTTTTCTGTCGTATGCTGAACGTTTTCATTTATTATCAATTCACAATCTAAAAGTTTTGCCTCAATTACCAATCTTGGACATGTATCTCTTCCGGGTGGTAGAAAAATGAGGCCCTTGCTACCGGCTAGAGCAAGCAGCATTTCCTTGTATGGAAGGTTTTCTGCCAGAAAATATTCAAATTTGTTTTGGTTTGCATACTCAACAGCAGCTTGGGTGCCTTTTATCCAAGAGTCAGAGGAAACAATAAGCCATTTGTTATTTTTTTCAACCTTTACATTCTTAAGCATATCTAGAGTTTTATCATCAAAAACCGAACTCAATACAAAAGAATTTTGCTCCTTAAGGAATGGAAATATTTCTTCATAATGATCTTTTTGTTTCTCCGACATAAACCACAATGAGTTGGCTCTAGAAAAAAATACAGAAGTTATTTTGCCGCGGTGTTGTTCCTGACAGCGACACTCTTTTTCAAAAAAGATGTGCTTCTTGGGGGAGCGATATTTGCAATATTTATAATCATACTCCAATACACAATAATTTAAATTTTTGGCCGCATGTAAGAGTACGTTATCTTTGACCCCGCATGCATTGCCAAACACCCAAAAACTCTCCTTATTCACATCGATATCTTCCTTGGTTAGGTTTGAAGAGTAAAAAGATCTGTAAGGATAAGGACATTTCTGTAAAATAGCATCACTAGTTAGCTCGGCGCCGCCGTGATAATCGTCAATATAAAAATCTGCTACAAATATAATTTTTGTATCAGGCGCCAATATTTAAATCCTTGAACATATCCTCTATTTCATTCATAAGTTTCAACTCTTCTTGGCTTATGATGCAATTTATAAATTTTTGATCTACAGTTCCTTCATTGAATTCTTCCGCAATATGCGAAACCAAGCTTTCCGCTCTCTTCAGCCATTTGCCGCCTTTGCGGACTTGGCGAACTCTCTGTTTGAAGGATCCTTCGTGAGGAAATGCCCACATAGAATCTGCCTGG